>Ga0325411_1000805_pt1 | contig 33641 bp, 20 predicted proteins | sample PopdelMetagenome_13_FD_206181 | JGI IMG/M metagenome (GOLD analysis project Ga0325411, IMG submission 206181) | Populus deltoides microbial communities from Bellville, Georgia, United States - Xylem-PdIQD-R4 | ecosystem: Host-associated > Plants > Phyllosphere > Stem > Wood/Secondary xylem...
CGAACAAAACTCGCTCGATTTTCTTTTTCTCATACAAAATCATCGATTCCTTAAGATCTTCAGTACTCTTGCATCGCACGAAACCAGGTGTTAGATCAAATTATATATATATATATATATATATATAAAATACAGCCCTTATGTTTCTTCACAGAACTCTCCCTATCAGGTGACGAGGAAAGTCTTTGTAAATTTATATTTTTCACATGAAAGAGGCAACTTTTTTAACCAAAACCAATTAAAGGATCTAATTGAGAATTGATTGATATATTGAGGAACTAATCCACATTAAAAATAGAACGGGGATTGAGATATCTAATTAAGATATCTTCTATAGATCAACGACTTTTTCCAGGTTTGCCCTTAAAAAAATAAATCATTAGCAAATGATTACAAATTAAAAATCCAATCTTTTTTATTCTAGCTGTTTAAACAAATTCTCTATTATAATTAAATTCAGTTATTAATTATAATATTTAATTAATAAACAAGTTATATAGTTGATAAAAAAAATTGAATTTACATGGTTAAAAAAATAGAGTTTAATTTATTTTATTTTTTATATTACCCTTATCAAATTCAATTATACTAGAGAATTAAGTAATATAAAAAATAAAATAATTTGAATTTTATTTTTTTAAGTATGTACATTCAACTTATTTATTAATTAAATTCAAATTGGACATTGTAATTGAATTTAAAATAACATAAAAAATAAAATAAATTATATATTTTTCAAGCGTGTGAATTTAACTTATCTATCAAACATATGAATACTATAATTAAATTCAATTATTATAATATATAATTGAATAATATAGGAAATATAATAAATTATATTATTTTTAAATATATAAATTTAATTTATTTATCAATTAAATTTAAATTAAATACTACAATTTAATTACAATAAAAAATTAATTCTAAATAATGTATGGTCTTTTAAAAAATTAAATATAAAAATAATTTTTAAAAAATAATTTTTAAAATAATTTTTAAAAATTAAATTTTATCTAGAATTTTTAAATGATTTGATTTCATTAAAATTTCTGAATTATATTCAATTTACAGGACCAAATAGCCTAGCTCATCATGGATTCGTCCAACTTATAATAGGCTCTCTCTCTCTATTCTCCAGGGTGGCGGATCTTTATCAAAGGCACGGCTGGAATCTACTTCTCTCTCTCGATTGTCTCCCTGTTCATCTCTAATCTCTTGTTGATTGTATTGTCTGGTAAGATCTTTGACAACCCTTTTGCGTTTTTTAGTGCTTTTGAATTCAGGGTATCATTTATCGAATCTCATTCTTTTCAATATTCTATTTGGTTAATTAACGTTGCAGTGTGAATGTTTGAATTTGTTTGTTTGTACCCAGATGTCAGATTTTGTGTTTTTGATGGGTTTCGCTCATTGATTTTTGGGTTATTGCCTGATTACTTGATGGTTTGCTGGATTTCTTGCAATTTTTTTATTAGCAAGTCAAAAGGTTGATTTTTTTTTTTTTGTTGAAATCAATGTAGTTTGTACCCTGATGTTGGATTTTTAGTTTTTCGTTTTCTGTTGATGGATTTTGGATTTATCTAGGTTTGCATATAATTTTTGTTGCTTGCCTTTGTGATTCAATGACTGAGACCTTTTTAAAGTTTGAATTTTTTTCCTCTGGTTTTTAGCTAGTGCCAATTGGTTGTTTCTGTGTGCTGAGTAGCTTTTATGTTTGTGTACTAGATCAAACTTTGGTGTTGCTGAACAAGAAGCTATGCACAGGATCCAAATATTGTTGAATGGTTTATTAGTTAGTGTGTTATAAATTGAGCTGTATCAATTTTTCTGATATTTCTCGTATGAAGTCCTAGTTGTGGTTTTGAAACTTCAGGTACTTGTTCGGGTAATGGAACATCTTCCAGTTGAAGTTATTGGGAACATTCTGTCACGGCTAGGAGGTGCTCGAGATGTGGTGATAGCTTCTGCAACATGTCGGAAGTGGCGAGAAGCTTGGCGCAAACATCTTCACACTCTTTCATTTAATTCCAATGATTGCAATGTTTATCAAGATCTCACAACTAGCCGACTAGAGATACTGATAACTCAGACAATATTTCAAACCACTGGGTTACAAGGCTTGTCGATTTTGATGGATGATGTTGATGAGTTCTCTGCTTCAACAGTTATTGCTTGGCTTATGTACACCAGGGAAACCTTGCACCGATTGATTTATAATGTTCGGACTACTCCGAATGTTAATATTCTTGAGATTTGTGGCAGGCAGAAGATGGAAATGTTGGAACTGTCCCACAACTCGATAACAGGGGTTGAACCCAACTTTCAGAGATTCCCTTGTTTAAAATCCCTTTCTTTGAGTTATGTCAGTATCTCAGCATTGGATCTCAATCTTTTGCTCACTGCTTGCCCAAAGATTGAGACCTTGGAACTTATCAATCCAGAGATTGCAATGTCTGATGCACAGGTGACTGTTGAACTGAGCAGTCCAACATTAAAGAGAGTTTATGTTGAAGCAATCAGTTTGGACAAGTTTATCTTGGAGGCAGATAGCATTGAATGCTTGCACTTGAAGGATTGTGCTCTTGAGCTATTTGAACTCATTGGAAAGGGTACTTTGAAGCATTTCAAAATTGACGACGTAAGTGTTATTCATCTTGATATTGGTGACACTGTTGATAATCTTGAGATCATAGATGTCAGCAACTTCACTATTATGTGGCCAAAGTTCTACCAAATGATCTCCAAATCATCAAAGTTGACAAAACTTCGTCTTTGGGATGTGGTCTTCGATGACGAGGATGAGATTGTGGATTTAGAAACTATTGCTGTTTGTTTCCCGCATCTCAGCCATCTTGCATTAAGTTATGACTTGAGAGATGGAGTGGTTAACTATGGCCTGCAAGGGTCTTCCCACTTGGAGAATGTCTTTGTGTTGGAGCTCGGATGGACTATAATTAATGATCTCTTCTCTCATTGGGTTGAGGGGCTGCTAAAACTTTGTCCAAATCTCAGGAAGCTGGTAATTCATGGTGTTGTTTCAGAGGCCAAAAGTCATGAAGAATGCCAAATGTTGGCCAATTTTACATCATCCATAGTTCAGCTCATGAGAAAATACATGCATGTAGATGTGCAGTTCGATTATGAATAGAAATCTTGTGATTACTTTTCGTCAATATTCAAGTTTTGCCTAAAAAATGAGTCGTATACGAACATGTTCTGGGTAAGATTTACAGCATTTTAGAACCTGAGCATCCCTTTTCGTGTCCTGTAAATGATCTCTGAATTCTTCCTTATCACGGAAAATTACTTGCTTTTACAATAGAAACGTGTTTTCTTTTCACTTTGTTGTCATTTTTACTCAATTGCTGTATTCAAGCTTTTCTACTGCCAGGTTGAAAAGTTTGCTCTCCCTCTCTCCCTCTCACATACTCACACACAGATACACTGTCCAGCTTGGTGAAATAAGAATGGCCCCGGGCTGAGGATCTTGCGGTAGAAATATGCAGGTCTTTTATTTATGAGGGACAGAAGTTATACAAGGACTAAGTGTCCATGGCTCATTATGCCTTCAGTAAATGGAGTATTGTTTGGAGCATTGACATCGTTCAACCCCTTGAAGAGAGGAATTGCTAACATCACCAGTATTCTTGTAACACCCACGAATAACAGGAGAATCTATGGACATAACTTAGCAATTCTGGATTTGGATGGAAAGTATTGTTCACAGGCACTTACATTTTCGTTAGATTCCTTGGAAACTATTTAATTGCTGCAGGCTAGCAAGACGTAAGGCTCATTTTGTTGTCAATTGTGGGATGCAACCATTATGAACGAAAGTATTGAAAATGTGATTTTGTAAGATATATATTCTTCGCCCAACCTAATCTCAAGATACAGTCCAAATCTAACCCAACAAATCTAGATAGAAAAGGGTTGTAAGAGAATTGATTTTTTCTCTCTTCCCCTCGTTTTCCTCTTCTCGTCATGACTTTTTCTTTAAACAACACCAAGTATTTCGGTTTTAAGTTGGTGTATTTCGGTTTTTAGTTTTAGTAAGGTTGAAAAAACAAGTAATTTTCACTTTTGTTATTTTTTTGATTAGGAGTTTGTATGTGGAAGGATTAAGGAAGAGTTAGAGTTTCATTAAGACTTGTTGATGGAATGATTTAAGGGTTTTTAAATTGATGTATTAGGATGTTAGTTGGCTTGAAACAAACCTATTTGATGTCTGGAATTATGGGTTGTTGAAGAATTGTCACGACTTGATTTTCGAGTTCATTACTAGTACATAGGCAATGTTCAATTCTAGATTTTCATACCTATACGAACCCAAACTCGTATATAAACCTTTTCACCTATATAAACAAAACAGAGATCTACACAACAAGATAACATAACTAATTCTATAATATAAATTGATTATCTTAATACAAATATTGTAGTTGTGGAGCACTAATTAGACATAAAAAAAAAAAAAACAATTACAACTAAAAGAACAGGTTCTGAAAGTCCAACAAAAGTGACCTATTAATAAGCTATAAACTTGAAAAAGATAAATAATGAAAGGACAAGTTCAACAACTCAGTAAGTAGATAACGTTCAATATACATACACGAGGTAATACAACAATGAGGAATGCATATATAAATATGGCTTTAAGTTCTTACAGGAAAGTTTCTCAAATAGACCATAACATGAATATCATAAGGTAAGACTTGTTAGAAAATCAAAATGCAATGAGCATGATGCTCCGTGCCGTGAAATGATCAGTCGCTATAGGTTGGTGACTCTCTCGACCAACTAGGGTTTTAATACAGCGTGCACAAAGACTAACACTACCCTGTTAGTATGAATATTCTGATTAGCATACCATTTATATCATAATCAAACAAACAGATTCATATCTCAAAGCTCAACTCATAACATCAATTAAATAAAAAAAACTATCAATTCAGAAGTATATAATGGTTCATATCAAAGATTCAATTTCAATAAGTGATCATGCTTAATTATAAACAAGGAAAAAATAACAAAATAAGATTTACCAAGAAGCACAATCAATTCCATATTAACAATTCAATTATTTATACTAATCCTCTAGCATATGAAAAATTATCCACTCACTTAACTCAAAAGTAGAAATAACACCAAAGCAGATACCGAAGGCAATCCTACTGATATTCTATAGGTAGAATACTAGGATTATCTGAATAGAAAATGAGACATATAAAAAGGACTAAAAAATAATGTAAAATCTATTTAATAAACTTAACTAAGGGTCAAAATCATAACCCTATATGTTTATGAACCAAACTAATCCTTTTTCCAAAAAAAAAAAAAACTCAAAAATCAAATGGTTTTCTTGAAATCTAATTCAAAAGAAAAAAAATAATAAACCTTGATAATATTTCACCAAATAAACCTCAATCATTCGTCAAAACAATCTAAAAAAGTAAAATTACAGCTGGGACCTATATGGAATTTTATCAAATTTTTAGGGGTCAAATTGTAATTTTATCAAATTAAAGGGCCAAACTAAAAATGTTATAAATTCATAACTATACTGAAATATTTTACCCATAATCCATCCTCAATTCTGTCTAAAATCTCAAAATTTTCTCTAGGGACCAAAATGTAAATTTTTTCAAAGTTTTGGGACTAAACTATAATTTTCACAAATTGAGGGACCGAAATGAAATTTCATCATCTTCAACTTCAAACTCGAATTTTTCCATAAATCACCCACTGATCTACCAAAATCTCTAACTCAAATTCATCATTTAAATAAACCATAACTCAGAATCATCATCCTTACCCAAAATCAACTAAATAAACCATTATCCATAATAATTAACCCATAATATTTCAATCAACTCTTCAATCAAACCCAAATCAAAATTTTCAAAACCCTAATCTTTAAAAAATTCATTATCTTAATTAATACCAATAATTATACACATCAAAACATAAAACTTACATTTTAAATTTATTTTCTCTAAGTCTCTTCTCTTTCATTTATCTTTTTTTCTTTCTCTTCTTCTTCTTCTTCTTCTTCTTCTTACAATTTCCTCTTTTCAAATCTAAGTCCTCTTTTTTTCTTTCTTTTATATTTACCAACTCTTTGTTCGATTACTAAAATGTCATTCATCCATATATACCTAAATATTACTCTTCTAAGGGCATTGTTGTCATTTCATATTAAACCTTTTTTTTTTCAAAGTATTACAAGAATAAATTGTTATATTGTGAATTATGTAGATTTGATGACTAACATATCAAGATTCAGGAAATCCTGATTAACCGGTTGGCTGAACTGGCCGATCTGTTGTTGTCGGTCGACTATTTGTTGTAAAACGACTAACTTGTTGGCTAGTTGATATCGGTTGATAGGTTGACCTGTGATAATGATCGACCGGTTAGTCATTCAGGTCGACTGGTTGGTCATCTTGGTCGATTGGTTGACCCAAGAGTAGAGTTTTATAAGGTTTGTTAGGTTTGAGTTATGTTTGAAATCAATCGGGTGAATCAGTTTGGTTATATATTTACGTTTTGGTCTCTAAGTTAAGGGTTTTTAATCTTTTATGTTACTTTATTTCAAATTGTTTTTGAGTGTTTTCTGTATCCATTATACGTTCTGCTGACGTTACTCCTAATGATCTTCAGTAGTCTCAAATTCTGCATATGTTTGTCTTTTGCTTTTATTTTCCAGGTGAGTAAGATAATCTTTAATATGCATGTAATATAAATAATATAAGTATGTTGATTATATGATGTGCACAATTGATTAATTCTTGAAAACTATTAATATCTAAGATTTATGTTAAATGTTATTCTCTATGATCTATGTTAATATGCAAACTATTAATATGCATGTAATATAGATAATTTTTATGTTAATGTACTTAGTATTTATATTTATATCAAGATATATCGACTTACAAGTTATTAATATCTAAGATCTATATTAAATGTTATTCTTTCGTTGAGTTAGTTGAACTCATCCCTCTATTTTTTTTTAATATTCTTTTAGGTTTTTAGTTTCTGTTAGCAAGTAGACTTTGTTGAGTATTCTTACTTTTTCAGTTTTGGTCGATATGCCTTACTTGTTTCATGAGGTTTTCTTTTTAGTTTTTATTTTGTTTTGATATTTTACACGCTCTATTATTATACTGTTTTAATCAAGTTTGAATTTTAACAATATAATAAGTATTATGAGTTATTTATTTTGTTTTATCTAATGATGATAATTTTTGAAGTTTTATTTGATTTTATTGATTTTGAAGAATATAATATTTTAAAAAATATTAAAATATTATGAAATATATATATATTATGATATGTATGTTTAACTATAGATGAAATGTCCATCCATCATCGCTCCTTTGCTATTGAAGATAGATCCGTAGTGACCGATTTGATTCTTAGAAACTATTTAATTGCCACAGACTAGCAACACTTTTCAATCAAATCGTATAGGTTAGGGGAGCGTGCAAAAATACAGTTTGAAATGATACCCGACTTGACTAGGCTCTAGATCGACACCTACCATGCACGGCCGGCTTTTATAACTCTTCAAAATACTGTTGTCTTAGGATTCCTTCAGTTATAAAAGGAGAAGGGAACATCTGTGCTTTCTGAATTGCTGTTCTTAGATTCTTCGTTATCCGGAGTCACCTAGGAAAAAGCCCGGATCATGTCTGAAGATCTTGCAGTAATCTGTTTGAACTTTGTCCATAACTGCAAGGTCATACCACACTAAGAATTAAGATGCTATATGCAAGTAGAGCCCTGTATGTCCAAAACATTGAGTTTTGAGGATCACGATATTGTTGATACTGTTAAGAGGGGTGACAATCTTCGATATGAAAGATCACTTTCAATCTACTCCTATAAGTAGAACACTTCATTTTTTTTTGTTGGTCTTGGGATAATTCATTTTTCAGCATGGAATTGTGGTGGTTATGATTGATTCCATGTCAAGCAATCATGGTCATTCAGTTAGGCTGCTCTTAATGTTTTACCACTGATCTTAAGATGGTCATGCCGGTAACAATTTGCAACCCCCACCGTCTCCTGTGGAGGTTATTTTTCATTATCAATGTGTATTTCCGTTCTTCCTCTTCAGGGTATTTGAATAGGTTGCAGTGCTGGAAGGGAAGATCCCTCGTAAGTGCCAGATTTTTCATTACATGTGATGTTCTTTTTTTTCTGTGAAGAAAGTCGACAAATGTAAGTTGAAGTAGACCTCGTACAAATGTTCTGATTTCAAGGAATTTAAGCTTGTTTAGTTCTGTATTATTGGAGGTGGAAACTGTGCTGCCAACTCTTTTGTAAGAGAATAAAGTCAACTTTCTTGTATCTGAAATAAACCTTCGCTGTGTGCATGAACTTCTAGTCAGAATCAAAATGGGCAGCAGCCCAGCACCTACTACTTGTATTAGTTGGCTTTGGCAAATATTCCACCAATTCTAACTACCAAATGAGTGTTTAAGTTTCAATAATGTATATCTACTTCAAACCAGCAGCCGATTTCAGGAGCTGATGCAGCATCTGGTAAATTATTGATAGCCAATTTGGAAGATTTTGGCACCGAGATTGCCAGAATCTGAGAGGATGCTCTGAGTTAGAGGGAAGTTTATAAACTTTCTGCACTGTTTTGGATTTAGTGATCAAGTCTATTATGTAGTTGAGGAGACCATCAAGGCTGTTTAGGTTGCTTCAGTAGTATGTTTGGGGTGAAGATTTTATTTACATACAGAGAGAAGGCATCTAAGCAACCGATACAATTATTTCAATAATCTTTCTCACAAGTCATGCAGGAGATACTGAGCTTGTTGTGGATACCACTTATAATTAATGCTGGGAAATTTCTCAGCGTTTTTTAATTCGATGGTCAAGAGCACTCTCGAATTAGCCGCAGAGTATCCTTAGCGCGCGGAAGTATAATTAATAATGATTTCCCATTATGACTCTGACCTTGTTCAACCATTCTTTAAGATAAAGGTCAAGAACTTGGCTATGAATTGCTTCTCTTCATAGAATTTTCAGCTAAGTTCCTGTCTCAATTGATTGATGAGAAACCGTGGGAGATAAACTTGTAAGCCTAGCTCACGCAACTCTAATAATGATAGAAAACTAGAAAAGGATGCAAGTGGGATAATTGAAGTCAATACTTTATATGTAGAAGCAATATCAATGAATAAATCAATATACATAAATATGTTTTAGTTTCATGCTTAAGTGACAAGCAATGGCTTAATTAGTTAACTAAAATCTTAAATATACTTGGATTTGATCTAGACCAATAACCTCTCTACAAGCATAGAAGCAAAGGAACTTATAAAAGAACCGCAGTTCGGGGGAATGCAAGATTCATAGAATCTATAATCTAAAAGAAGACTCTGAAATCTTCCATATGAAGAACATGTTGCAAGGCTTATTGGGAACAAGGTTGGATAAAGTATATAGGGTTTGAACGCATGTTTTTACCTAATCCATGAATCATACCTCTATGTTGGACCCAAAACCCTTTTTTAGGCCAATCATTGGGATCATGAAGGAATAATGCATATACCTACAAAAGTAGCAGATGGGCACAGCATAAAATATTTGTTTCTATCTATCCTGATGAAAGATCATGGGTCCAATACCCCTCTCACTCCCTCTCTAGACACATCCTCCTGATTAACACATATATCATCAATAATGCTTGTCATGGCTATCTTATTAAACCCTCAAAAGCACTGTTTGAACAGCTTTGCAATCCATCAATTGACTCTTAACTCTTCTTTTTTGTTCAGACCATTACAAAAGGGTAGTTTTTCACGATTGGCCATATCTGCTCGAAAGAAAAAAAGGTTTCAAGGCATTGACAACACAAAAAACCTTACCTAATTAAGGGATTAAGACCCTAACGAGAAGATAAGATGAATTCCCTGTTACTCTGAGACCTCTTCTATTAAGGGAAAGGAATCTTCATGTGGCATGGTTTTAGGTGATGACAGGGAATGGATGTTGACCTATCAACAAGGGAGATAATACCAAACAAATCCATCTCAGGAACTTGGATTAATATATTACAAGAGGGGATTTGTTTTGGGATCATTATTCTAATGTTTTGGTTGAAATGGTGTAACAACACTCTGAGATAATTCAAATTAGTCCTACAAAAATAATAAAAATTTAATCTCCCTCCCTCTTGCGACCCCGCCCCCTTGAGGTGTCAAAAGGAAACTCAATTCTCTTCTGGGCCATCAAGAGACAGTACAAGAAAGACTTCTCCTATTACCATATTTTGTGAAAGAAAAAACCTTGTCTCATCTTCCATGATATTCCATGTTGAATTTACTGCTAGATAAATAAATCTTGATTTTTTTCCCCTGCTGCAAAGTACTTGAATCCTTGAAGAGCCATAAAAAGGACCAATGGGAAAGCACAGGCGGTTAGAAGAGAGAGAAGAGTGGAGTAGGAGTCATTTAGTGATTCTAGTGGGTTCCTGCTAACGACCCCACCTCCTCTTCTGCTGGTTTTGTTTAATTATTTATTTGATCATTGAATTTTGTTGCTGTTTTTTTATGTGTTTATTTTTGGCAAAAACCCTCCACGCTACCCAGAGGGCTTGAGACAGCTCTTGCTTGCAAGGACAAGAGTTTTGGTTTGCTACAGAGGGGGGATGAGTTTCAACTTTCAAAACCCTGCTTGTTGATAGAACTAAAGCAAACTCCAAATAGAAAAGAAGAGAAAAGGGCAAAAAGGAAAACAAACTAATCAAATTAGGTTAGTTTTCTTCACATAGAAGGAGAGAAAGAGAGAAAGAAAGCAAGAGATAGAGACAGCCATGAAAGAGCAAAAGGTGGAAAGAGTGGATAGAGATTTCTGAAGAAAAAGACTTTGTCCCTTGTTGTAGAAACCTAGATATACACTTTGACAAGAAAACTAGCTTTGATTTCCCTCCCTCCCTCCCTCCCTCGCTCCCAGTTGTGCTCTTCTTCAAGCACAACTTAATTTCCAGCTCTAAATTCAATACCAAACTGAGGTAAACAAAATTAGAAAATTTGAATTTGTTTTGACAATAGTTTACTTGCTGTCCAATTCCTCTGTTTCTTACCACTTCTGCTTCTTCTTGTTGTCTAATTCACAACATCTTTTTTAACGTTTGATGATCAGTTAATTCTTGTTGGAGAAAGATATGATGAGTAGAATGGTCTAAAAAAGAGAGAGCTTGCATGGCTAGCCACAGAATTGGAGAGACTGGTTTGTCAGACTCAGGTCCCTCTAATCAGCATCTCCCTTATGCACTTCTCCATGGAATCAACACCCCATCAACCAGTTTCATGTATGTCGCTTATCAGCTTTCAAATTTCTTACAATTCTTTTGTTTGTTCAAGTACGGCTGACATGGGATAGTTGTATTTTTGCCTATAGTAATCAAGAAGGATCTGCTTTTGATTTTGGAGAGCTAGAAGAAGCAATTGTGCTGCAAGGAGTTAAGATTAGGAATGATGAAGCTAAAGCACGTATGCTACCACCCTTTTCCTCTCTCTTTCTTTCTATCATTTTTCCTTTTGTGACGTTGGATAAGTATAACCAACTCTACAAAAAGCACAGAGAGGTTTGAATATGTCTAATCTAAAGAGAAGGACAGCACAGGGGGGGTTTCCATTTCCAATACTGTAATCATTCTGAGGCTAGAGAAATCAATGGTGTAAGGCTACAAACATAGTAACCTGACCACCTTGGCATGATTTACTGACTTTGTCCACATATAACTGCAGAAAAGATGGGGATTAGGTGGCAAAGAAAATATTATTAAAATCTTTATCGTCTTTATTCTGAGGTGATCTGATCTTCTGAGATTTTGCTTTTGTTGATTCTTGCAGCTTTATTTACAGTAACAGGCAGACCTGCAGCTACACTGGAAATGTTTCCTTCATGGCCAATGAGATTCCAGGAAACCCCAAGAGTAGTAGTTTCTTAGCTTCCTTTCTACATCTTTGACCATGTCTTTTGTCTTTTGATATCAGTAATAGATAAAAACAACAGCCTTTGTAAGTCCGAGCAAAGCAAACCTCTCCCACTTTTTTCATATCAACAAATTTTCCTGAAAGTCATTCCTGTACTCAAATTGAAAAGTTTTGAACTTTCTTTATGGTTCTTGGGTGCTTTCCCATTTCCAGAATTTAGCTCAATTTTTTAAATGATTCTTGATTCTTTAATGCCCTTTTGAATAATTCTTGTGGGGTTTCCCTTCTGTTTTGGTTTAAATTAAACGTTCAGGGAAGTTCAAAGTCAGGAGGGGAGAGTACTGACTCAGGATCAGCATTAAACACTCTTTCAAGCAAAGCTGAAGCCCATCTGGAACCAGAATCTCCCATCAGTAAAAAAGTTTCTTCTTCAGATCATTACAATCAGGCTTTTTATCAGAAGCATCTACAGTTTCAAGAACAGCAACAAGTAGATATGGCTAATGATACATCAAGAACAGGGGGACCCTCTCAACAGAATCAATCACCTGCCAAATCTCCCCACGAAAAGGTTCTTGACACAACTGTTTTGCTTAATAATTTGTCTCTCTTAGACGACCCCCCCCCCCCCCCTCTCTATTTCTCTCCCAAACTCCGGAAAAAGTTTGTATCTTTATTGCTCCCTCTCTCCATATCTTCAATATCCATAAGCACAGATCCCAACTACTCGGCCAGAGCCTTCCCTGATTCCTGAACGATTTCCTGTTCAAATGACTGACATGAAATCAGAGGGGGGGGGAGAGAGAGATGGAGGGAGACTTGTGAATAATATATAAGGTCAAAATGAGAATCATTACACTGTTATTTTTTTTCTTGTACAATGACCCACTTTACTCAATCCCCATAACTATCACTTAAGCCTCTTGTCTTTACTTTTTAGCCTTAAAAATCAGCTTTGAAATCAGGAAATTAGCCAAAGCCCCTCCAAAAAATGGAAGATAATGGTGATTATTGCCACCCAGACATTGTTCTTGACTACCAATTTCTAGAAGAAGACTTACATGAAAATGATCAGCAACCAGAATTTCTTCCTGGGAATTCTGTGAGAGATCTCTTTTATCATTTTATCTTAAAATATGCTACGTTTTAGACGACTTGCATAAATTTTCTTACTTGGGTTCATTTCTTAGTTCTTGTTTGTGGGGGTATTAGGACAGTGTTTTACGTGTGTTTTATGTCCTGTTGCAGAGAAAAGGTTCAACATCAGAGAAACAACTTGATGCTAAGGTATTTTTCTCTTCTTTTCTTTACCACCTTAACAATGTCCGGAGTTCAAAATTTGTTGCCTTCTATAACTAAAAAAAAAAACTTTGCTTTGCTTTTGGTTCCAGACATTGAGACGTTTAGCTCAAAACAGGGAAGCTGCAAAGAAGAGTCGACTGAGGAAAAAGGCAAGGGTCATTTTCCTTTTCCAACAACTTGGTGACTTCAATTAATGTAATTTTTTTTCTTTAATCTTGTCTTTATGTTGTGTCCCAAAACAGGCATATGTCCAGCAGCTAGAGACTAGTAGAATAAAACTTACTCAGTTAGAACAAGATCTTCAGCGTGCAAGACAGCAGGTCTTTAACTTTTGTACAAATTTAGACAACATTTTAGCAATCAATGCACAATCTTTTAAAATTTTCAATATATATATATATTAATTCTGGGTTGCTTTACAGGGGCTGTTCTTGGGTGGCTGCGGTGGTGCCGGTGGCAATATCAGCTCTGGTGAGTTCTCTTGAATTTTTCGTAGTGAAGTAGCAAAAGGGTCACTAAACTTACAAAAGAAAAGGGAAATAAGAGGAAAAAGACTGCAACTTTTATCAAGTTTTCTCTATATTGTAAAATCCTCATGTGACATTTGCTGATTTGTCAAGGGGAATGACATAAGTGGTGTTCTTGATCTCAATCCGAACTTTGATTAGGTATACTTATTTATTTCTAAGAATAAAATTCATATATAATATATTTTGCTGTTTGGTCCTTTTGGAAAAAAATGCAAAAATCTATAAAATATTGTTGCTAAGGCATTTTCTGGTTTTCAATTGTCTTTTCAGTAGCTGAATTGGTAAAAAAGAAAATGGTGGTTGATTTCACCCTATGTAAATTTCAGAATTTATATAGAAACTTGCTGAAAGAAATCTCTTTAATCAAATCTCGTGACAAAATCTTTCTCAAAACTCTTTTAATCCAAATAGTCTTACCCACACAGTCACAATAATGATAGGAATATTGCTGGACTTTTTCCAGGCACAAAGCTAGTACTCTCTTTGGCATTAACTCAATCATCCTTTTCCTCTTTTAAGCAGAAATAACATTTGTTTTAGTTAAAGACTAAAAAGGGACGCAACACAATCTTTACAAAAAAAAAAAAAAAGTAGTTTATTTTCAATAGTGTGTCACTTTGGTCCACCATGTGATTAACCATGGATTAAAAGTGCAAATGGGTCATGATCCTTGTAACCCTAACTTAACCCCAACCATTAATTTTCATTTATCATCATCGTTGTTGTTCTTGCTGTTACAGGAGCAGCAATATTTGATATGGAGTATGCAAGATGGCTAGAAGACGACCACCGGCACATGTCGGAGCTCCGGACAGGATTGCAAGCACATTTATCGGACGGTGACCTTAGGGTTATAGTAGATGGGTATATTTCACATTACGATGAAATTTTCCGGCTCAAGGTAGAGGCTGCAAAATCTGATATCTTTCACCTGATTACCGGAATGTGGTCCACTCCAGCCGAGCGTTGCTTCCTGTGGATGGGTGGTTTTAGGCCCTCAGAACTCATCAAGGTTTGAATTTCCTAATGCATTTAAATTACATCACATTGCTTGCTTTCTACTCTAGATATCGCTGCCATTATAGTGGCCAGCATTGGAAATTTATACTAAGCACAGGGATCTGTGTAGTGTACAAGGGTTATTCTAGTCATTTAAGGAAAAAGAGAGGCACAGTGAGAGATGTGTACTGTACAAGGAGATGAAATATTCCCTTGTAAAGGGCACATTATCCATTTAAAAGAGAGAGATTGAGACAACTAAAGTGTCCTAAAGGAGTGTCCTCTCCTTGGCACAAAAAGAAAAATAAAATTGTTGGCAATATCCTTTTTCTCAAAGTCATGGGAGACTTTTGGCCCTAAAAGAGCCATGCAACTAATATAAAATGACTAAAATACCCCCATCAGATGCTCTAACAAAAACAATTGTCTTTTGTTTTTTCATTTTTCTGTGAAGCAGATGTTAATATCCCAGCTAGACCCTTTAACAGAACAGCAAGTCATGGGGATTTACAGCCTGCAACAATCTTCACAGCAAGCAGAAGAGGCTCTCTCCCAAGGCCTAGAGCAGCTCCAACAGTCTCTGGTTGACACCATTGCTGGCGGACCGGTCATTGGTGGAATGCAGCAGATGGCAGTGGCGTTAGGCAAGCTTGCCAATCTTGAAGGGTTCGTTCGCCAGGTAAACATATCATTAACCTTGATTACATTGATTAAGCCATTTTTTAGAGGAAAGATCATTATTTAAGAGAAACAAAATCCACAGTAACAGGAGAGGGACTTATGAGAGAGTCCGAAAACACCACTTTCAGTTATATCAGAAGAATTAGAAAATAGTTTGAACTTCATTTGCAAGTAAAGTTTAGTGCTTTCTGACAATGATATAGAAAAGCTGCTCTCAATTCTTAGAGGTTGAAATAAAGCCTAAGATCTATCTCTCACTTGATTTCATGGAAGCTCCCAAATTCCATGCTCCTAATTAGCAACTAGGTGATGCGCCTTAATATACACGTCAAGGTGATAACAGATACAAAAATCATAGCAGAAGTTATTTAATTGGCATAGGGACAAGAGGCATGGAGTGGCAGTCAGGAGTTTTTTTTTAATCCGGGGAGGTGTTGAAGAGTAGAATTTTTTTCTTTTCTTTAGAAGGTTGCGGTCCCTGCCAGCCCCGCCCCCCACCTATATTAGAAACATATCTTCTACTATATAACCTATATTATCCTATATATGGCCACCTCTCATTTGATTTAGCGAGATAAGATTAGGAGTTGATTATTATATCACCATGATTATATATATATATATATATCATGCGTGTGATCACATGCAACATACACAGGTCAAGCAAAGAAACTTAGTAGCTGTGAAATATATGGAGAGACTAGTAGCTCTGATGTTCCCATCTAGTCGTCTAATATTCCATTATATCCAGCTTGATTTGCGCCGCCATTTCTACCTGACACCTGAAGGGTAAGAGTCCCGGAGCTTACACTTCATTGGAGATAAAACTTGATTTAGAAATATTTATTGACTTTTTAAACCAAAATATTAAGTGTATATATATATATATATATCAAGATATATTATATATGTATGTGTAGACACATGCATGTTGATCAGTTTTATTTAATATATATAATTTAGTCAAGAAGATATATGCTACAGTCATGCCCGATGCATTTAACATGGATTTCCCCATCCTAGCTATAAATATCTGCGTTTAATGGTGTCGCAGATTTTTTACAAAATTAATATACCTCGAAACATCCACTGCTTGTTGTGTACTCTCAAGCTTTTGGTCAACGAGCTAATGATTTAACATGATTCTATACATCAAAACTGATCATTGCCACTGCTTTTTTGCCACGTGTAGGGTGGATGGTGCCTTGACTTGTACTATAACTTATTTTAGTTTTATTATATCCAATGATCATTTTGAGAAGAATATATCTTTATTTTTCAGCTAAGAAGTCCATTTCCTGATCAATGTTGATTGCTAGCTAGGGTTTCGATGTTGGTTTTTCATCAAATAAAACGTTGCTATCAGAAGGGTGGTTAGAAAAATGATGTTTGTTGAAATAAAAAAAACCCTAGCTAGCTAGACCTATCAACACCATTAAACAATTCTAGAAACTCTTTAATTGTTAATCAATTAACAATTAATTACCTTGTCTATTAATCACAAAAGCTCTCTTATTATTATTATTATTTTTATTATTTAATGTAAATTTTATTTTCTCTTTGTATTTTTATAAATTATATTTTATATCTTGAATCGAATAAAAAATCTTGAGAATGTAAACTATAAACTATTATCAAACGTATAAACTATTCTATAAAAAGTGAAATTCATGAGAGTATAGAGAGAAACAAACAAACTATAGAAAGATTTTTATAATTATTATTTTATTTTATTATGATTTGAAAGGTACAAATCTGATAGATAAGACAAGCTCATGAATTTCAACCTCTTTGAAATGTGTAGGGTTAATTTGTCCACACATGCCGTTGCACTTGGACCCGTCATAGCTTCTACTTGATTTGTTCTTCACACCAGCATGTATTCTGTCCCCCCCCCCCCCTTCTTTTCTCAAGGAACTATTTTTTTGGCACTGTACAGGCTGATAACTTGAGACAACAAACCCTTCACCAACTCCGTCGGATATTGACTGTAAGACAGGCAGCACGGTGTTTTCTGGTGATCGGAGAATTTTATGGGAGATTACGGGCACTCAGTTCCCTCTGGGCATCTCGTCCACGAGAGTAAGTGTTTTCCAAGAGAAATTAATTATTAGTCTTTGAACTTTTAAGGTGGTGTCCAATATTGACTACCGTGGAGGTTTCTAATGGAGAAATCATATTGGATAAGACTTTTTTCATCATCATTATTTTTTGTTGACAGTCAGTGCATAAACTTTTTTCTTACCTATGAGTACCTTATATTATTTATTTATTTATAAATACTTTTAGTAACATATAATATAATCTATGCATGGTGTTTGATAATTATACTCAACTTTTTGGATTATTTTTTTCTCTTGTAGGACAATGATCAGCGAAGATAACTCATGCCAAACCACGACTGATCTACAAATGGTTCAACCTTCACAAAATCATTTCTCCAACTTTTAATATATATATATATATATATATATATATATATATATATATATAATGTGATACAAATTAATGGAGCCAGATGACAGCAGCTGCCTAGTGATTGACTTCACCTGTGTTGTGGCAAATGTTAATGGGCTGTTAGAATTCGATCGGATTAAGTACTTAATTTAGTGAAGCTAGGAATTTTTATTTTTATTTTATTTTTTTTTGCCTCTCCTTTGCCTTCTTCATTATCTTGATGTTATTATTCACTGTGTTATCTTGTAAATGCAAATCAATTTTATATGCATGTGGAGGCTTCCCACTTGCATGCTTAAAGAAAGAAGAGAGATCACACGTGGTATCTTCTAATGACTCTTGAATCATGCAAAAGGGTAGAGATGTATTGTTAATATATATATATATACAGACAGAATATTTAAAGAGCTACAATTTGCATTGCTTTTAAATAGTAATGGGTTTTAATTAAAGAATGGTAATAATCAAAGAAAAAACCCTAATAATAATAATAATAAAAAGGAACAAGATGGTATATATTAGGGAGAGGACGGAAGGAATTCATTTATGTGAAGTGGTTGTGAAGAAGAAGAAGCCATGGATTATTCTAATATATAGAAGACAAGGGAGAGGTAGAGATATATAGGAAGGGCTAGAAGTGCATTGGCTTTTCTCGAAAGGTTTTAATTATTACAAAATTTATAGTGAAAGAGAGAGACAACTCTTCATTTATTTGAAGTAGGGTTATGATAATTAATCAATTAATAAGAAAATATTTATTTATTTATTTAACATGATAATGCAAAAGGGACGATCAAAAAAGGTGCGAGAGGGAGAGAGAGAGAGACAAAGTTGTTGCTTTGACCTAACAAACATGGAGGAAGGAGCCAAAAGCAACATGCTTAAAAGAAGGTGGAAGACTAAGGAGGGAGCAACTTGCATGAATGGTGGACAACAACAGTTCAACTTTTAATCAATTTCTTAATTAATTATGACACTTGATGTTGTCAATTTGGTTGCTTCCCAACAGTTTAAGTTTGCATTAAGGTACATATATGTATACATATACACCTAAAATTAAGACGCCTGCATGATCATATATATATATATGCTTCGTTTTTTTCATGTAAGTATGGTAACGTAACATGGTTTTTGACAGATAATTCGCAGAAGAACTCGACTTGCCCACATCGATATTTTCCTAGAATCGAAAAGAACTCGTCCTCGAATCTTCGCCATCCATCCACGCCTAGCTGCTGTATTTACTTTCTGAGATACGATGCTGTACAGGGGACTAGCTAGCTCAATCGATCGTACAATAAAATAAATGGGAGTGACTTTTCAACTCTTCACGTAATTTTTTCACGTAATTAATCAGCAGCCCAGAAATATATATATATAATGGTGAGCCCTGAGGGATTTATTTATTGGCAGTAGCAGTACAGGAGAAAGAAAGGACCACAGAGAGTGCGATAATTAACAAGGCGAGATGGAGATATCTGTGTTTGTTACTGAAGGGAGGGCTAGCTAGCTAGCTGCTAACATCTGTGCAAGTTGCCTTCAGCAGAGGGCATTCATCATGTTACATGTGTTGAGAGCATGCATGCTCAATCTTTTACGTGTATGTTTTTTTGCAGATAGAGAGAGAACGGTCGTGATATATTATAATTTATTACCCCCCCCTCCTCTCTCTCTCTCTCTCTCTCTCTCTCTCTCTCTCTATATATATATATATATATATATATATATATATATATATATATATATATATGTCAGTCCAGTGCTACTCCCAATATTACCATCAAAGTAGTGTTCGCTAATTTCTATATATATAAAAAAATATTAGGCCTGAGTCGATCAAAATGATATTCATTGGAAAACGTTGAGCTTGGCCAATGGACAGTGAAAAATCAGCAGTGTTAATCAACCTTGCCAGGCCCAATCCATCAGCTAAACTTGTTTACTTCTAAATCCAGCTCTTAGTTCAAATTTATTAATTGCAGTTTGGGAATGTGGTGTAAATTATGTTTTTTTTTTAATTTTTATTTTTAATTTTTGTTTAAATAAAAAAATTTATATTTTTAGATTATTTTAATGTGTTAATATCTAAAATATTTTTAAAAAATAAAAAAAATTATTTTTATGTATTTCCAGGCAAAAATCACTTTAAACCGTTACATAAAGTTGAAGTTGATGTAACAAGTCAACCCTATCAGAATCAAGTTGATTTTTTAAAATAATATTATTTTATTTTTTTAATGTTGAAATAATATTATTTTGGATAGACAAAAATCAACCTGAATTAATTGGAGTGAAACCAAGTTTAATAAATTTGCAGAATAAAGGTAGTGGTGTAGATGTGGAAAATATTTCAAGAACATTATGGTAACAATTAAACTTTGATTTCGATATAAATATAAAATATTAACTCATTATTTCATATATATCGAACCTGCATGCGAAGGAAGAAGTATGGCTGTAATTAATTAATTAGTTTATTCCGTCATTGGGACACATTGGGTCAAGAATATTATTATTTGTTCACGAATTACAAACGCTTCTTAATTATATGTTTTAACACTATCGAGTCCAGACAAGGGCTAGGCCGACAACAAAGCGGAGCAGGTGCCGACATGTTCCTCTTCTATATATATTGCTCCTGTAGTTTGTTTGTTTATTTAATTAATTACATTGATTAACCTTCGTACTTATTAATTCATTGTTAGATTCCTTAATTAATTGTTTAATCTCTGTTAATATTGCCTTTTGCCTCTCCGCTTTTGGACCCATTAATTGCCTGCCTAAATTATCATCTTTTTCTCATGCTCTACGGATTGCTTGCTAACCTGCCCTCCACACATTTAGGTTGGGTTGCAGGTGCGGAATGAAGGGGTGGCAAGCAGGCCCGGGTCAGGGCCCCTGTAAAATATTTTTTTTTTATTTAATAATTAAAATATTTGTTTTGAATTTCTCTGTCTTTGCCTTTGATTTTATGTTACCTACATGCTTACGTGGAAAGAAAACAAATATAATGTTATCAATGTGTTTTGCTACTTTTCTCTACCTACAGCCCTAATATAAATACATGCAGCGCAGCCGGTCAATACAAGTCACAAATAAAATTTTTTAAGTTTTTTTATTTTATAATTTTGTTTTTTTTTCAAGCCTACTAGTTGTAACAATTATTTTTAAAATTCTTGCTAGTGATTTTTTTAATAAATTAAATATATTTTATTGGTTTATTTTGATCATACTTGGATTTTTTTTATGTTTTGTTCTAGCAGAGCCACCAAAATTATCAATTTTTTCTCACGATATATGTTTTGATTTTAGGTTGAATCATGAACAAAATAAAAACATTGATTCTTTTTTTGAAAAAAAATATTTATCCACTAGTTGATAAGTTGATTCGATTTATCTTGACTCTTCCTGTTTCGACTGCAACCACTAAATGAGCTTTCTCAACGATGAATATTGTTAAAATAAGACTTTGCAATCGGATGGAGGATGATTTTCTTGCAAATTATTTAATTGTCTATATAGTAAAAGAAATTGCTGAAAGATTCACAATTGATACGATAATCGGTTATTTCTATTTTATGAAAGAACGATGAGCACAATTAAAATAAATATGTAAAAATTATTCTTTATTATTTTTTACTTTATTTCAAAGTTTATCAAACATAAAATAATGTTTCGCTTTAACTAATGTTTCTTATATACTTTGTATGTTTATATTTTATGGGTATAAAAACCAACAACATTAAAGTGATGAATACATCATGAAGATGAAATTAACTTCATTGCTTTGATTTAATTTGGTATTGCTCCAAACCTTTTACCTTATACAAGGATCATTATATGTTTGTAATAAGTTATTTGAATAAAACTAAATCATGGTGATTTTTTTTACAACTCATGTACAATAAATTAAAATAAATATTATATCTTGTTATATTTTTTTAGCCATCCCTAACAAATAATCCTAGCTCCGCCCCTTTTAGGTTGGGTTTTAAATTAAATTGGATGAAAATTAATTTAGTTGGATTTTATTAACTTGGTACATCAATTTATAAATTTTATAAAAATCTAGTTTTACTTTTATTTTATTTTATTTAAAAATGATATAATTTTAATATTTTTTAAATAAAACAATGTCGATCTAAATTGATCCAGGTTAATTAACCTTCAATAATATTTAAAATTATGGTAGCGGTTGCTTTTCAAAATGCAATTTACTTGGAAATGTATAAAAATAATATTTTTTATTTTAAAACATTTAAAATCAGATCTAAAATTATTAAAAAAATAAAAATTATTTTTTAAACACAAAATCAAAGACACTATTAGTAACCTTTGAATAATATTGGGGTTAGCGTGACTTTATAAACCCTTTTTAAGTGCATAGGATACTTGCAAAGCGATTACCTTTTCTTTGTTTACTTCATACATGCCATTGCCAAGCACCCTTTTCTTAGATTAGGTTTTAATTTAATTATCTAAGAGTAATGCTGCCGCCGCCGCCGCTGCCGCCGCTGCTTTTTCTGTCAAAAGAAAAGGGTTAATCAGATCATCATGAAGTTATGCATCATGCTTTAGCTAAAGGGTTTATTATAACTTCATGTATTAAACTTGATTTGGGATGTTAAACTAAGATTAATCACTTGCAAATTATGATTTCAAGTTAAAGAATGATACAATATTAGGCTTCAACTAAACGTGCACCAGAATCTTGAGTGCAAGAATCAAATGCTACAACAAATAAATCAAATTGTTTCCAAAATAGATTGAATGAATACATCTATAAGAACTGGCACTAAACAAGAGCGTGTCTTCTTTTCTTTTTTCTTTTTTAAAATAAAAGCTTGCTTGACATTGACTAGCATGATTGCTTCCTCTCACCCCCCCCAATCATTCATAAAAAGAAATGGGTAGGGGCCGACGATGGATGGTTAACCAAATCCAATTCTTGCCATTGTTTTACATTATCTTTCTTCATCATATATATTTGGTGGTTGTTTTGCTCATATTCTTGTTTGTGGTCAACCATTTATTTATCAGGAAATTGTACCATTCATCGTTGTCCTTTCATAGCGAGTGAGGGATCAAAATTGTTTGTTCTTCATCGGAAAGGTGTAGAATGGTTTTATTTTCACCGGCCATCCACAAAAGAGATGTATTACTGCTAGGAAAACATAACAAAAACTGGATTTAGAAAAAAAAATAATAATTAAAATGCAGCACAGCAACAAAATGTCAAGATTAAAAACCCTGGCAATGCTTTGATGTGTAGCTGCGGAGACACTTGTCTGGAAAGTAGTAGTTACCAGTAAAACCTATGTGGATGCAAGGACTCAAGATACTATGGCAGAGGGTGAGAAAAAAATTCTCTGTAAAGAAGGGTGCTTTGCAACATCATCATTATCTTGGTATTATTTTCCCTCTCTGAAACAGTGCTCTCATGACCAAAATTAGTCTGTAGAGCACAAGTGAAATAATTTTCAAGAGAACTGAGAGTAACTGATGAAAAAAAGGGTCAGTCCACTTGTATATTACCTCTACTTACCAATTAGCATTCAATGTCTAGAGGTAATTCCTGTTAAATAGCGATCAGGTGCCTTGATGCTTCATTCATGTTTAACAAGGTGGAAGCGTAGTGGGAGAAAAGGTTCCTCTGGTGATCAGAACCGAAACTATGAATACGAACAGGAATCGGATGCAGATGCATTTCAAAATAAGGGAGCAAGTAAGACACGAGGGAAAAGAAAAAATCCACGCAGAACCACATCTATACATTGCAATTCTGAAGGAGACATGAATCCCTTTGGACTGAAGCAAGTTCCTTGGTCCGTACAATCAGTATACTTGCTTACAGATACTTGCTTACAGATCATATACAGGAGAATCGATCATAATTACAACTGTTTTTTGCTTACCTCAACCATGCCGGTTAGATTTGATCTCAAAAATGGTTTCCGTGTTCCAACTTCACCAGCATGAAGCCCAAAGCTCTCTACATAAGCATGTTCAACTCCATAAGGTCATCCATTGGTATTTCAAGACCTATGGAATCATGGCCTTGCAATCCATCCTCACCAATATTCAACCAAGAGCCAAGATCTTGAGGCCCACCGAGGTCAGTAGATCCTCCTAGTTCAATTGTATCAAACTCATTTAGTTGCGAGTGTGGAAAATCACTGGGTTCATCAACTTCTTTAGGGGTGTCCTGAGGAATGTTGCCAAGAGACATTGATCCCGCTCGCTCTATTTTATTGCTAGCATTAGCTACTGGATGATAAGATCCACGAGGTCCATTTCCTGAATTCAATAAATGAGTACTCTTTTGCTTGGGCTTTGACTTTGTTTTGCGCTCGCCTTTGACTCCGTCCAATGATGAGTGACTGGCTCCAGAAACAGAATTACTTCTTGAATTATCCTTGCTTTGTTCTCTATCTCTATCGTTTCTCCTACCTTTTACTCCACCAACAAGAACAGTACTGTCAAGAGTGGATGTTACCCTTGATGAAGGGCTGCTAATAACATCATCTATAAGCACTTCCCTCTTCTTACTTCTTTCAAAGTTGTCACTATGAGAATCGTATCTCTCAAAAGTGCTAGAAACAGCACCTAGTGGCAAGATATGGAAACACAGAGAATCATATACTGCTGTTGGAACATAAAAGCAACTTAAAATTTGCAAAAAATAGAGTCAAAATTGTCTTAGTATACTATTGATGTTCTGACACTTCCCAAGAAAGTCTGAGAATGTTGAGAAATGCATATAGCCATTCTAAAGTCTATTCTAAGAGATGATTAATGAGCATCATTAAAGAAAATGAAAAGATTTAACTTGACATACCTGATCCTCTGGCTTCAGCATAAATGTTAGAGACTTCATTGCATGTGGTCCTTGCAGTTCCTGAGCCCACACAACCCACAGATTTGGTGTCGTTGTTGCATATAGATGCAGAGAAGATGACCCGCTGCAGTGCAGGCTCGCTGAAACAACTGCTGCCAGTATCTTCAAATTTGTGACATCTAGCAAGAGTGCGCTTGATAAAAGCCAATGAAACTTGCCTTGAAACCTTACGGACAGTACTTTTTGAGGTGCTATTCCCACGACAAGCCTGTATAAGTCGATAACAGACTGTCAATGGTATAGAACTGATGAAAGGGCCTTGATTCCCATAATTACATGGAATATTTTGTATGACCAATCCGGAAGAGACCAAATTACACCATGTTTAAACTCTCAAATGTTACATATGTTTTAAACCTTTGATCTCCCAAATGTTACACATGTTTTAAGCCTTTGATCTCCAAATTCTACTCTTGCAAGTTGGATTTATTGGAAAACTACAGTAAAACATAGATGTCCAAGTTTTCCAGTTTTATGCAGCTGCAATTTGATTTTCTCCATATATTGACATGCATAAACATTATGGCATAAACCTAGTAAGTATGACAGGTAAATACAATTGCTATTCTACCTCAGGATCACCCACAAATTCTTAGGGATTAGACTGCTAAACCATATGTAGGTTGAACAACCAAGAAATGTATTTCAGTAACTAGCATGAAAACTACTTACAGACACAAAATATGAGCAAACACACTGGGAACGATTTTTCCTTATTCCCCAAAAGAAATGAGCTGTCTTTTTTTAATAAATAAATATATATATATATATATATATGCATGAGACTTGTTACAAAATTAAAAACATCTTACTATCACAAGAAGTATATACAAAAGGCACAGGTTTCATTCCAGGACACTAAAATTACACCTCATGCACATGGCTATCCTCCAACAGGTTCTTTTAATGATTTGTCTATGTTACATGAAAAGTACTTTTAGGAGCGCAGCAAACAAGTATACATGCTGTGTGAGTAGGAATGCCCAAACATCCTAGTTTTCTAGATCACACTCACACACCTGAGATACATGGCTGTATCCTCAAGCTATTTGAGAAATTCAAAGGTCGAAAAGAAATTGATGAGAAATGCAAGCCATATATGCCTGTCCATAAGTGTAGGTTTTTTGTCCAAAACTGTTTATTTCTTATTTCAATCAAAGGCTATCTGATAAGATGGGAAGCAAAATTATACCTCTGAAGGCTAAAGGTTTACATAATAATAGTATTCCTTGATTGCTAAGAATTTGACAAAAAGAAACCATGGCTCAATGGAAGAATAAAACAAATACCAATTGTTTTTTGTAAGCCATCTGAATAAGTTGGTCCATTGCAACATGTTCAGCGTTCCTGCAAATGAAACCATGTTACTTTTATCCAAACAATATCTATGGATTTCATGACAGCAGGACCTCACAACCACTGTGAAACCTACCTTTTTTCCATATCTCTTCCTTTCTGCACAGCTTTACCAAGTTTCCCTAACTTGTTTTTCATTATTCCAATCTGTCAGTAATGAAAGGTGTTACAAGAGATAACAAGCCAAAAAAAAAGGTGAATTTAAAAGAAACAACTTGAAGTGTCAAAAAAAAAATCAAAGAAAAAACAAACAAGAAGAAGAAAGAAATTGTGCAAACACTTTCTGCATTAAGAACAACTAGATAGAGAAAAAGAAACTCGGAGGCACACAACCTGCTGATGCAGCCCTTCTTTAAGCTCCATTATATTTTGAATAATCACTTCTCTCTCTGCTACATCAGGCTGCATGAAAGCATAAGAAGCACATAAAAAATGAATAAAATTGAGGAACATGATATGCTATCACTTGAGAAAGAAAACATCAATGTATATAATAGAATGTTTACCAGTGTTTCTGGGCATAAACCAATACTTTGTAGCTCAAGCAAAAGTCGTTCATCCAGACACATCAGCTGATATTGGCCATCAGAGGAAGAGAAGCCTGGCATATTTAATTCCCTCGTCTGCAGAGCACCTGGATCATTAGAACATATTTCACTGGCATGCCCAGCATCTGAATGTGAAAAGTCATCATCTACTGGCCACTGTTCATTGCTATGCAAAGAACTGGACATGCTTGGATTCCTAATTGCATTTGATATAACACTCTTATCACATGAAAGTCTATCCAAGAAGCAGTTCTTCTGTGTCTGAAAATTCACTTTTGACTCAACTTCAGATTCCATTCTGTCTCTATCTCTAGGTTCGATATCAATCAGATTACATGAACCACAATGAGAGTCATCACTGGCATAGTTAAGAGACATATTCTTCGATTCACTTTGTAGGTAAAATTCTTCACTTTCATCTTCTTCAATTAAAGCAGAAAGAACTCTTTGGTATAACAGAGCACCCTTGTCCAAACTTCCCATATCAGCTCTTCCACATAAAGTTGTCTTGACTGATTCTTGATTAAGGTCCTCCGCTTGAATTCTACCAGAACGTCCTTTTTTATGCACAACAGCGCCCTGAAAGAAACAGATCCTTTTTATCAAACTTCATTCTTGCGTTTTTCTTTTCTTTTCTTTTCTTTTCTTTTTCTTTCTTGGGTCTCATCTGAATTTATTTAAAATTAAAATAAAACTGATTTCTGACAGTTGAAAGTCCATAACAAAACTTAACAAATTGGAGGCAAACCACACCGCAAATTATAGGAATGCATGAGAGAGACTGATTAAATAATTAAAGAATATAATTCAAACAGTACCAAAACATTATATGTGGTGCCAAGCATTTGAGAAAAACACTCATCAAGCCCTTGCGCAGAAGTTAGCTGAACAAGCCGCAAAGAATAGCAACGCAAAGAGAAATTGTTAGTCTCTGATCCATGAAAGTTCACAACATCCCAAATCTATCAAAGCATCCCACTTGTTACCTGTTGCTTCAAGTAGGAAAGATCCTCTAAGCTGACAGAAGCAAAAATAGAGTCCATCTTCTTCCAAAACGGACCGGAACAGGCAAGGTCTACAGAAACAAGCATTTTAAAGACAGTTTATGCAATAAACAGAGCTGGCTTTTCAGGATAAGCTTAAGAAAAAGGTAAAAATGATGCATACCACTAGCTTTCCAAGCAGAATTAGCAGCTGAAAATAGTTCTTCATGATCGTCACCAGATTCGCCTGAGAATAATATACCAATGCGTGTTAAAATAAATTGCAGCCAAGACTTGCATCAAATGGAAATTTTACAAGCTCTAGAGTAAATTTTTACTGTTTTAATGCATACGTATAGACAAACAAAAATAAATACATAAAATTTGTCAATATAAATAATAAAACCAGCAACTTCACAAAAAAGGCACAAATTCACCGGAAGATGTTGATGTCCATGTGATTTATATTCGAGCTGAGTATCTTAGTCATGCCAAGAAGAGAGTTTTTTCCAGTGGAAAAAAAACACTAACATAAATTTCATCCTTGCAGCATAGTTTTAAGATATGCAATGCTCATCATGAAGAACAGAGTCTTTCTACACATATCACAAATCTAAAAAAGAAAACTCCAAATTTATTGTACAGGTAACAATGAATAGTACCTGTAAAATCTAAGGAACCACTGTTGGGCACCAGTCCAACATGCATTAAAGCTTTGTGATCTTTCAGCTTTTTGGAAGGTGGACGGCCAGTTTTACTGATTCAGAGAAGTATATAAAAGCTTCAAAATTCAGAACAGTATCAAAAACAAGTTCACAATATAATTTGACCAACCAATAGGTTGCTTTGGAGTAGAGGCAGTTAGGGAAGATACCTTTTATTTTTATCAGAAGCACCCTTTGTACTCTGAAATGGCTTTGCAGCTGGAAGATTCTCTAACTTCTCCCTCACTGGATGACTAGCTGGCCTTGTTAAGGATGAAACTCGTCCACTCCTTCCTTGTCTCCGTATGCCATCCCCAATTTCATTAGTTGATGATTTATTCTTCTTAGTAGGCAATACAGAAGTTCCAACTTTTTGAGTTGCAGAAAGAGAAACCTCACTACTATCTGTTCCTTTGTCCTTTGGTTTATTCTCTCCAGCTCCTGATTCTTCACTTTCAGATAACCCAAAGGGAGATTGAACACTCTCAAGTTCCCTCTTGAACTTTAGAGTGTTAGTATCTAGATTGCTGGCAATCAGAGATCCATTGATTCCAATGGAAGAACTTCTGACACTAAAATCAGAGGTGGGAAAACCTTGAGATGACATCTGAGCTTCAATATGGTTTGAACCAGGAGAAATTACATTTGCCCTCCGTGAACGTGAGTTTTTGTGTGGTCTTTGACCAACCCACTTAGCCATAGCATGTGAAGATGAGCCTGCCGACATTTGACCCCTGTGGTTATTTACCACTCCAGGCACTGGGACTTTATTTGAACTTGTAGGCTGTTCCAAACCTTGAAGGGATGTTGGTGATGGGTGAACTTTAAGTGATGAATCCAGCAGCATGATGGACCCAGTACGTGGTGCTCGAGAAACCTTTGCTTTTATCACTGTAATAGGAGTGCTTGCTAAATTATCCTCATGAGTATTTGACCTGATAAACAGCACCATATAAAAATTAATAGCCTCACACATCATAACAAACAACCTGATGTAATGTATTGAGGCACCTTTACTACAGAGTGATATTAAAGATGAAAATACCTACTTATTTGTTCCTTTTGTCACAGCCTTATGCTCTGAAAGAGCTTTACAGTCTCTTGGAAGAGGACCACTTTCCATTTCATTCTTAAGGACCGAGCCGGTATCTGAACTACTAGGTTCGAAAGAACCATCCAATTTGTTCATTCCACTGATTCCAGCAGACGACTTTGATCTGTAATATATTAGAAAACCATTTATATAACAAAATCTCTTTGAATTTCTTCCTTTATCATGAATGTGGGAAAAGGCATGAACACAATTCAATCAGAGAAGCAATGCACTAGCATGTCAATTATAGATTGCTGCATTGGAAAGGAGAACCCAAACAAACAATAAAGATACAAGCTTTCTAAACATGATGTCTCCACAGTTGCACTCGAAAGAACACAGTAGCAGATTCCTGATATTAAACAACAATCACAACATAAACAAAAAACCAGCAATAATGTCAATAAACAAACATAATTACCTGAAACCCTGAGCATCACATGATCGCAACTTTGAGTCAGCGCTCATCTTGGAAGGCATAGTTTGTTTTTGTTCTCGATCACCATTTATAACTCTATTACTCATTAGTCCAACAGAACGCTTTTTTTTATTTTTTGTATCCCATCTTTCACCCGCAGCCGGCAATCTGCGGATCTTTTCTTCAAACCGAACAGCAGCAGCACCAACATCCTGGAGCATATCTCCACCCTTATCCGTTACCATCTGTTGCCTTGAGGGCATTGTAGACCTACCATCTGCCTGGTAGCACAAGTAATATAAACAGAGTTAAAAGCTTGTGTAAGCCACAGAGAGAACATAAATAATCCCTATGATCGAAGCGGGAGGCAGATTCAACAAAGCATCTAGTAAACTAAACTGCCTAATCTATAATCAAATCTCTGGTTCAGAAATCAATCATGTCTCAAACATTATGAAGATGTAAAAAGGAAGAAAAGTTATCAAGATCAATGTCCAAGTACAAACCCGCACATCTGCCACTGAAGTCCGAACACGCTTATTCAGCCCAGTACTCTTGGTCCTGTCCTTCAATCTTTGAGCCATATCATGAGGATTCCTATGAATCTGACCCCCTGCCTTTGCTGCATTCGCTAAATTTGACTTCTCATTCAGTGAAAGCTCACTCCTTTGTCGTTTGTTTGAGCTTAAGGCTTCTCTATACCTTTCCAATTTAGATAAGGATTCGCGCAACAGTTTTGCTCTGTCCCTGTTATAAATACATGACATCTTTAATAACTACTCAAGGTTTGAGCTCTCCAGAAACATGTAAATAAATCATTAAATTGAACTACATCCTCAACACGAAAATCTAAAGCAAAACAAGGATACTATACATGCATAAAGACAGAAACAGCAACAAAGGAAGAATTTTGAATTGCAATAATATGCAGGGGTTGACAAAAGTTTTCCAAAATATACAAGCAAATAAAATATCAGGGGACAGAAAACTTGTTAAGGACTACGAAGATATTTCATCATCTTGTTTATAACATGAAATACAAGCAACTATTTTTTCCATAACAGCATTATCCCATGGCATTGCCATGTCAATAGCGATGCACAGCCATTACACTTCAATTGCAAAAACAATCACATAATGACTTATACGAGTAAAATCCCAAATAACCATAACATGCAGCAGGAAGTTGAAATCTGATGAACAACATACTTGGCCTTTCTAGAAGTATCTTGCACACTTTGTTTAAAATGCTTTAGCTCCTCCGTTGCTACTGGAGGCATCGGCTTGGGATGTGCAACTCCAAACGAATGATCATCTGACGCACTACTGGGAGTAACTCCCAAAACCCTCCTCACCTCTCCGGACCGAGTATATTTCTGATTGCCTAACGTAATTGGCTCCAAAGGCACACATTGTGGAAATGGCGGCATATCTGGTGACATGGCAGAACTTCCTCTATTTAAATTATTATCTCAACTTAAAATTTCGTCTTAAGCTGCTCGAAACAAGTAACTTAATAACACGGAACATCCCTCAATTTATTTTCTCTCCTCAACATTTTCTCAGGAACCAAACAGAAAATATCAAAACTTCCATAAACTAAAACTCTCATTTTTGTCAAATTTACCCTTAAAACCATCAATTTTAAATAGAAAAAACAACCCAAAAAAATCGAGATTCCCATATTAATCCTAAGTAATCAGCTACTAATACTAAGTAAATACAACAATTATTAATTGAATTACATGAAATGATTAAAAAATTAGAGAATTTCATGAAAGATTAAGAAAGACAACCCTGGCTACTAAATACAGTAGGAATTATGAGAAATTAAAAGAGAAAAGCTTAGATTACCTCAGAATCGTTGAAGTCAAGCTTCGATAAAAAAGAAATATATTATTATTATTATTATTATTTTGGAGAGAGAAAAATCGTGTAATTATTTTAGAGAGAAAAAGAAATGTAAAAGGCTCGCGGGAGTGGGAGAGGAGGATGATAAAAATAATGATTTATATGATCCCTTGAGTATTGGTATTTTTATCGAATCGATACGCTTATTTTATATTTATTCCGATTGGGTCCTCTATTTTTAAATTAGAAATAGTTGAATCCCTAATGAGATGAAAAGTTTTTAGAATTGTATCCCACACTCTTTTTTATTAAAAAGGAAAACTAGAAATATTTGTTTAACCAATGGGCTATAATTTAAGAAGAAATTATTAATTGGATATTAAAGTTGCAGTGCTCTTCTACTCAAATAAAAATATAACCTATCAAACAAAATTTTAAAAAAAAAACTCAATAAAAAAATGAGAATAATATGGATAAAAATATGTGCTTTACTCATGAGAGAAAAAAAAAGAGGCATCATATTTAATTATGAATTTGAAAGGCTTAAAATGACATCGAGTTGAAATTTACAAAATATTTTGAACATAAACAATTTGATTTCGTTTAATATATTGAAGGAAATTAAAATTATATAATTTATTAGTTTATAAAATTAAATTAGCAACTTGAAATTGAAATTTTAAGTGGTTAGATAAGATCTTAAAATATAATTTTATGTTAATTTTTAATATACTTTTTAAAGTACATGTTTTTTTACAATACGTTGTTGATCGATGTTGTTAAAATGTAACAGATCATGTTGGTGGTAGTTCCACGGTTCATGAAGGGTAATAAAAACAGTAATTAATCATCTTCTGCAACTAGTTTTTCGTTTTTCGTTTTTCGTTTTTTTGTCGTTCAAGCCCACCTTCTTCAATGTTATCCTTCATAAACACAACCATATATATGATCTGCTCCCTAATCTTCCATCAAAGATTCAAGATAACTCGGTGAGTTCCTCTCTCCCCGCGAGAGTTCGGCCATCTGTCAGGCGACGAATTGATTTTGCCCTTTCAACTTCTTCCAAAAAAAAACAAAAAGGATCCTAGATACTGGCTGGCTATGTTGATGCATGTGCTGAAAAATGATGAATTCAGAGTCTTATAGCTTGATTCCTACCTCTTGAGTTAAATAACAATTTATTTTCCCAAAATATTAAAGGCATGATCGATCACCTGAGAATCAAAATATTAGTAAGGTATTGTTTTGCTTTTATATAATTAATTAAGAAAGCAAAGACGATTGCCTACGCAATTCATCATACTTGTTATTCATATATATAAAAAAAAGGAAGTGAATTCCTTATGGTAGCACCCCAGCTTATTTATGAATATAGTGATCAGCAGAGCTAGGACAGTAATTAATGACACTAAATATATGGTTTTAACGCAGATAACCATCACTATACACATGCGATTAATTGGCCACCTTAACAATAATATTCGTCTTCATTAATTGCCTCACCAAGCCAGGCTCCCTGTCCTCCTTATGCCCCTCAACTTATCATCTTTCTTTTGTGTCATCTTTGATGATTTCCTTCTCATAACCTGTAATTGTGGGGAATTAGCCATAAAAGAAAATTGCTTTTTTTTCCTTTTCTTCTTTTGTGTGTGTGTGTGTGTGTGTTTGTCAAGGTAGTACGTATAGAAGAGTAGGGTTTGAAGAAGTTAGACAAAAATTGTAAATAATGACTAGTGCTGTACCTCTTCCTTTCGCTTCTGATCCTCTATTTCCTCCTGTTTCAAATTATATTTGATAAAAAATTAAAAGAAATCGAAAGGGCTAGCTTTTATTAGGGTGATGATAACAGTACTGATCA
>Ga0325411_1000808_pt1 | contig 33593 bp, 17 predicted proteins | sample PopdelMetagenome_13_FD_206181 | JGI IMG/M metagenome (GOLD analysis project Ga0325411, IMG submission 206181) | Populus deltoides microbial communities from Bellville, Georgia, United States - Xylem-PdIQD-R4 | ecosystem: Host-associated > Plants > Phyllosphere > Stem > Wood/Secondary xylem...
TTATTGTGTTGATATGAAATATAACCATGCTTACACATATATTTTAAATATCTATAATTTAGATGTCCTAATCTTGCATGCCAAAGAAGAGAAGTAGATTCAACCATATAAGCAGAAATAACATTGACTTCATTAATACTGAACTTAAACATGCCATCACAGGAATAACCCTTTCCCACAAACATCCCACTCTTAGTTACAATAACCTTATCAGACTCCAAAACAATCTTGAACCCTTTCTTGCTCAAGAGACTAGCAGATACAAGGTTTTTCCTAATTTTAGAAACATGAAACACATTGAGTAAAGACAATTTTTGTCTAGAAGTAAAGTACAACTCAATAGTTTCTTTTCCCAAAACTTTAGCAGAATTATGGTTGCCCATCAAGACCTCTTCAGATTTTTTCAATTCTTCATAAGTCTTGAACCATGCTTTGTTGTTGCAAACATGAATTGTTGCACCAGAATTCAACCACCAATCTGAAGTCTTTACAACATTAGTTGTCTTATTTAATTCAGTAATCATTCCAATTTGAATGTTTGAAACCATGGCAACTAACTCCTTGACTTCGTCTTTTTCAACCATATTCACTTTGAAAGAACCACCATTCTTGTTGAAATTCTTGAATCTGCACTCTTTTATATAGTGCCCTTTATTTCCACAATGAAAACAAACTCTATGCTTCTTATTAGCATTTTGTTTCTTCTTGAATTTGTTTCCTTTCTTTTGCACTTTCAGATTGTTTTAAGTCATTGTCAAACCAGTTTCAGCAACCAAATTCACTTTAGAATTTGTTGCTTGCAATTCACGCATACGAGATTGAACCTCAATTTGCAAGTGTGTTTGAAACTGTTCAAAGGTATAATTGTCTGTAGAATGCAACATCTTCTTCCTATATTCATTCCAGGATGGAGGAAGTTTTGATAAAACAGCCCCCACTTGAAGTGAATCAGGAACTTTGATATCCAAATCACTAAGTTTTGATATCAGCATTTGAATTTCATGGACTTGATCCATGATTGGCTTATTATCAGTAATCTCATACTCAAAAAATTTTAAAGCAAGAAAATGATCAGAACCTGATTTTTCCTGCTTATAGTGTGTCTCCAAGGCAGCCCAAATTTCTTTTGGCGACTTTAATTTGGAGATGATGTCATAAAGTCGACTAGTCAGAGTATTCAATATATGCCCTCGACAAAGCACTTCATCTTCTTCACGTTTTACTCTTGCAGTCTTAATAGTGGCAGATTCATCTTCTTGTGGTTCAGGTAGTGCATATAGATTTGGATCAAGAATGTAGTAAATTTTTAATGAAGTAAGCATGAATATCATCTTGTCCATCCATCTTGTGTAATTCGTACCATCAAACCGATCTAGTTGAATTTTGACATCCTTAGCAACTTTGATGCTAGAATTCATATTTGTCTCCATCAAAATAAACACCTTAAAATTGTTAGGAAAATTTAGAATGGAAACAAATATGGAGTTGGCTTAGAGGCGTGAAAACACTATCTTTAAGGTGTTTATTTGTCCCACACAGAGACAACACCTCCAGGATACAACTACGCCCTTTAAACCTCTAAAAGAATGAGAAGATAAGACCAAGAAAAGAATGTCTCTTTATTATTGTTTCTTTTCTGTATAGTAACATGCTTTTATAGACTTGAAACATAACGATGAAACAGTATGATTGTTCATCAAACAATATGACTATTGATGAAACAATATGACTGTTCATCAAATATTATGACTATTGATGAAATACTATGGTTGTTCATCAAACAATATAATTGTTGATGAAATAATATGATTGTTCATCAAATAGTATGACTATTCATATTAAGTTCCAAGTTCCAAGTTCCAAATGATATTATAAATATCCATATAATAACATTAGGAAGCCAAATAGGAGAGTTTGTCTATCATGGCTTAATTTACTACACAATAGAAACCCACACTTAGAAACATTAAGAGGGAGTGTTACTTTCCAACTTATGATAAACATCTTTCCTTTATTCATTTACAAACTAGATCAACAACTTTTGAGGTTGATCCTGAATCCATGTCAAATTTAACTTTTGTTGAGGCTTTTGATGATGCTGTGGAAATTGGGTTTTCAAGATTTATGGCTCCACTTCCTGCGTTATGAAAGCTTTAAAGATCCTTGAATATAGGATCAAAGAAGAGACTTAAAGAAGCTGTTAAAGTGATTAATGAGTTCGCTTTGGCGGTAATAAAATCGAGACAAGAACAAGATGACGGCAAGAATCAAGATTTGCTATCAAGATTTATGTTGTTGATCAGTTCTGACATGGAATTTCAAGATAAAAAAACATAAAAGGAAGTTCTTGAGAGACATAATCATAAGCTTTGTGCTTGCTGGCAAGGACTCAACTTCAACAGTTTAACATGGTTTTTTTGGTTAATTACTGGCAACCCTCATTGTGGGTCTTTGATTAATTTACAATGAAATATCATCGGCCGCCCCGCTGCCTGCGACAGATTCAAGGGCAAGGATTTTTAGCTACGAAGAGTTGAAGAATTTTCACTATTTGCACGCTGCTCTATCAAAGTCAATGAGGTTGTTTCCACCTGTACCAATCAATTCAAGATCAGCGGTGGAAGATGATATATTACCAGATGGGACCTATGTTAGGAAAGGGTGGTTTGCTGATTATTCTGCTTATGCAATGGGTAGGATGGAGAAAGTGTGGGGTCAGGAATGCAGGGAGTTTAAGCCTGAGAGGTGGTTAGATAGTGATGGAGTGTATCAACCGTTTGATCAATTTAGATATCCTGTGTTTCATTGCGGTCCCAGGATGTGTTTGGGGAAGCAAATGGCTTATATCCAAATGAAGGCAATAGCTGCAGCTGTGATGCATGAGTTTGAGATCTTGCCTGTTGATTGAGGCGCCACCACAAAGAAAATGATGAACCCATCTTATAGATTAACCATGGTTCTCAAGATGAGAAGGGGCTTGCTGTTACCCACTGAAGAAGGAGAAGAAGAGGATTGATATGAGATTCAAATTAAATAACCGTTACTGGATACGCACCGTTTCATTAAGCCAATTAAACTGCACCGTTTCATATTGTCTTTAAACACAGCGTTTTGATTAAATGTAATAATTTCCATCAGGGGCAGCAAAGGGTAGCCTTCAGCTATATATACCTGTAACAGACTACATGAGTTTTCACGTGAAGAAAAATGAGAAATGAATGACTCTCTTGCAATTAAGGAATGTTAACAAACTTTCTACTGTAACCCAGCTACCCACACTCTCGCCATGTACACACATTGAATCCTACCATTTTTCCCTGCTAAGCTTTCCCCCTACCCTAACACACCAAGCAGAGCCAATACTGTTTTGTTCACTGAACATTGCACACGTAACAAGTGGTATCAGAGCTGACAATCCACGGACTACGACCATGCCACCGGACACTAGAACCACTGAGATCAAACGCATGGAAGATGCCATCGCAGCAGTCAAGCAAGACAGTGGCCAGAAGTATGAACAACTGGTGGACATACTGAAGGAACAGAGTTTAAAGCTTGATCAAACCATTGAGAAACAGGGGACTCAGATTAATGATACAAGGCACATGAAGGGCCCTATGGCACAACAAATAGAGTTTACCCTCTTGAAACTCTCTCAAGCTCCAAGAAGCTCTAGTTACAACACTGAGAGGCCAGTTCCAAGTCCAGAGGGAGCTGAATTCAGGGACAGGGAGCCTCATGAGGACAGGATGTCGACTTATAAGGTACACAGACCCAAACATTTTTTTCCCTACCTTCAACGGGGAAGATGTGCACAAATGGCTTTTTAAATGCACACAATATTTTGAGATAGAGGAGGTTGCTGATTCAGAAAAATTACAAATTGCATCTTATTATCTTGATGGAGTTGCTTTTTATTGGCATCAAAACTTCCTTAAAAGTTTAGGAAACCAAAAATCCTCGTGGGAAGATTATGTGGAAGCCATTTGCTACTAGTTTGGGGGCCAACAAGACCCTTTAGAGGAACTGATGGATTGAAGCAACGGGGAGAGCTAGAGGAATACATCCAGGACTTTGATATTCTGTGGAACAAGGCTGAAGTAAGTGAGAAACAAGCTTTGGTTATCTTCCTAGGGGGACTGGAAACAGAGATTAAAAACACAGTCAAGATGTTCAAACCAAAAACCTTTAGACATGCATATAACCTATCTCGACTACAATTCAATACACAAACATACAGGAAATCCCCAGCCTATATCAGGAGACCACCCACTGTTTTCCAACACCATTCTGTGCCAGCCACGATTACTAGTCCACCACATTCTACAACCAACATTGCAAACCCTCATATAGCCCCACAAAAACCCACCCCTACTCTATGGACTAATAACCCTGGCAGTAACTACATAAAGACCTACATAAAACCCATCAAATCCATTCGCAACCAAGACTTTGAGGATAGAAGACTGAAGGGGCTGTGTTTTTGGTGCGATGACAAGTTTGTGCCAGGACACCGATGTAAGAGTAAAAGAGTGTATTCCCTTAGTGTTCTGGAGGAAGAAGAAGGAGTAGTGGAGGAAGAAGTGACCGAAAACAAGGTTAATGAAAGGGAACTCACACCCCACATTTCCTTAGATGCTTTGGAGGGAACCGTGGGACTAAACACTATGAAGGTCAATGGCAAAATAGAGAAGACTACAGTTTGTATTCTGATAGATTCAGGCAGCACCCACAATTTCCTAAACACCACCTTAGCCCTTAAACTACAGCTTCAGCTAACAACCATAAAACCCATGATAGTGCAAGCAGCTAATGGGGAGAAGATGGTATGCAAATCCATGTGCAAGGGACTCGAGTGGAAGATGCAGGGGATAAGTTTTCAAACAGATGTTTATATCATTGACCTCAGCAACTTCGAAATGGTATTGGGAATACAATGGCTATCCATGTTAAGTGACATCTTATGCAACTATAAACACCTATGGATGTCTTTTGATTGGCAGGGGGAGAGAGTCTTACTTAAAGGAGAAAATCCACCAAAGTTCCAGACCATTGAGCTAAAACAGTTGAGTTCCATAGTGGGCAATCAGGGGCAAGTGGCCTACTACTTCTTATGTAGTCTCATGACAGTTGACGATGGAGAAGAAGAGGCAACAGGCGCAAGAACAATTACAACCTTGTTCCCTGACATCAAGGATACTAATCTGTTAAGTCTTTTTCAATCCTACCAGGATTTATTCCATGAACCGAAAGGGTTGCCACCGCCTAAAGCTCACGGCCACAAAATTCCATTAAAAGCAAAAAGTGAAGCAGTCAACCTAAGGCCTTATCGATACTCTAGAATCCAGAAGGATATTCTTGAGAAGATGGTGAAGGAAATGCTGGAAGCTAGAATTATCAGAACCAGCAACAGCCCATTTGCATCGCCAGTGATTTTGGTGAAGAAGAAAGATTCCACGTGGAGATTTTATGTCGACTATAGAGCTTTAAACAAACTCACTATCAAGATAAATACCCCATTCCCATGATCGAAGAACTACTGGAAAAATTGGTGGGCACAACAACATTTTCCAAGATCGACCTTTGATCAGGGTACCATCAAATCCGAATGTCTACAGGGGACAAATTTAAGACAGCTTTCAGGACTCACAGTGGCCATTATGAATTTTTGGTTATGCCCTTCGGCTTAACCAAAGCCCCTGCCACCTTTCAGAGCCTCATAAATGAAGTCTTCAGGGATCATTTAAGGAAGTTCATTTTGGTGTTCTTCGATGACATACTAGTTTACAGCAGCTCCTTAACCGATCATTACAAACATTTAGGCATAGTTCTAGAACTATTAAAGGGGCATCAGCTAGTTGCTAAGGCTAACAAATGTTTTTTTAGCAAGAGGCAGGTAGAATACTTGGGGCACATCATCTCAGCACAAGGGGTAGCAATTGACCCTCTTAAGATTTAGGCCATTCTAGATTGGCCAATTCCTAAAAATCTGAAACAGTTAAGGGGTTTTTTGGGGTTGACAGGATACTACTGAAGGTTAGTTAAGGGGTACGGCAGCATTTCTAAACCCTTAACTAATCTGTTGAGAAAGGAAGCCTTATGGTGGAATGAGGAAGCTACACAGGCATTCACACTCTTGAAGAAATTAATGACAAGCGCTCCAGTGTTGGCTATACCTGACTTCAATAAGCAGTTTGTAGTAGAAACAGATGCATCTTTAACAGGGGTCGGGGCAGTCCTAATGCAAGAAGGCCATCCAATTGCTTTCATAAGCAAATCCTTGGGTCCAAAACAACAAATCATATCGGTCTATGAGAGGGAAATGCTGGCAATCCTACAAGCAGTCACTAAATGAAAACACTATTTGTGGGGAAGACACTTTCACATCCGGACGGATCACATAAGCCTAAAATACCTCTTACACCAGAAACTGACGACTCCTACCCAGCATGTATGGTTAGTCAAACTCTTGGGTTATGACTATGACATAGAATACAAGCAAGGGAAGGAGAATGTTCCTGCAGATGCACTCTCCAGGATTCCAAGTAAAGAAGTCTATGCATTAACAACTTCAACCATTTCTACAACTGTTATGCAGGAGGTTGTGCAATCTTATGACAATGATCCCATCATTCAGACTCTCATTCATGAATTGCAGAAATCTCCAGCCTCTCATCCACACTATACGTGGGTTAATGGCCATCTTAACAGGAAAGGAAAGATAGTGGTAGGCAATGATCAGGAACTATGGGGTAAACTTATTTTTATGTTCCATAACTCAACTGTGGGGGGGCATTCCGACATGATGGTTACTGCTAAGACAGTGGAAAGCTTATTCTACTGGAGAGGACAACAAAAACACATAAGGCAACATATCAGAGAATGCAGTGTGTGTCAACAAAACAAACACGAAAATATGGCTAGCCCAGGTCTTCTACAGCCACTGCCTATTCCTTATGCACCATTCATCAATATCAGTATGGATTTCGTCGAAGGCCTACCCAAGTCTGAGGGAAAGGATGTTATTCTGGTAGTGGTGGATAGGTTCGATAAGTATGCTCACTGTCTTGCACTAAGTCACCCCTACTTTGCGCCTATAGTTGCCAAGATGTTTATGGACAATATATATAAACTACATGGGTTACCAGCAACTATCACTAGCGACAAGGATCCAGTATTCCTTAGCAGGTTTTGGAAAGAGATGTTCAACATCCATGGTGTGGATCTTCACTACTCTACAGCATACCACCCGCAGACTGATGGTCAGACCGAAGTTGTCAACAAATGCATCGAACACTACCTAAGATGCATGACCGGAGATCATCCTCACCAATGGGCAAAAAGGCTCTCCCTCGCAGAGTGGTGGTACAACACCAATTATCATTCGGCTACTAAGATGACACCCTACGAAGTGTTGTATAGGGTTCCTCCGCCTATACACATTCCTTACTTTCCTAAGGATTCTGCAGTAGAGTCAGTGGATGCATATCTAACTACTAGAGAAAACCTTATTAAGAGAGTCCGGTCACATCTACAAACAGCTCAGCATCAAATGACTACCATTGCAAACAGAAGGCGGAGTGATAGAAGTTTCGAGGTGACTGATTATGTTTATCTCAAGCTTCAACCATACAGACAACAATCTACAGCGGCTAGAGTTTCACATAAATTAGCTGCGAAATACTACGGTCCTTACCAGGTGTTAGCAAAGGTGGGAACCGTGGCATATAAGCTCAATCTGCCACCATCTTCAATGATTCATCTAGTTTTCCACGTATCTCAGCTCAAGAAGCATGTGGGCAACCAGATAGTACAGTCGACCTTACCAGCATCACAGCCAACACTTGACCTGCATCCAAGAGCCCTATTAGACAGACGTTTAGCAAGAAAAAAATCACAAAACTAACACCCAAGTTCTAGTCCATTGGGAGGGGCTACCTCCTGCTGATGCCACCTGGGAATTCATTGATTAATTAAGCATGAGGTTTCCCACCTTCAACCTTGAGGACAAGGTTGGATTCAAGGAGGGGCGATTGTTACCCACTGAAGAAGGAAAAGAAGAGGATTGATATGAGATTCAAATTAAATAACCGTTATTGGATACGCACCGTTTCATTAAGTCAATTAAACTGCACCGTTTCGTATTGTTTTTAAACACAGCGTTTGATTAAATGTAATAATTTTCATCAGGGGCAGCGGAGGGTAGCCTTCAACTATATATACCTGTAACAGACTACATGAGTTTTCACGTGAAGAAAAATAAGAAACGAATGACTCTCCTGCAATTAAGGAATGTTAACAAACTTTCTACTGTAACCCAGCTACCCACACTCTCGCCATGTACACACTGAATCCTATCATTCTTCCCTGCCAAGCTTTCCCCCTACCCTAACACACCAAGCAGAGCCAATACTGTTTGGTTCACTGAGCATTGCACTCGTAACACTTGCCCGTTAGGCTGAAGAGGAGAGCGACAAGAATTGATGCGAAGAAGAAGACCGTGTGCAATACCATAAATTAAGAGTTTTTCTTTAACCATCTGGCCTATTGCACACTACAATACCAGCTAACCCACCCTGATTAAACATATATTAAGATGCAAATAAAGAACATCCTACCATGTTTTTATTTCCCTGAAATGTGAGTTTCAGAATACTAGATTAACCTTCTTCGAAACTGGAACAAGGGAAAGTTTCGGAGCTACTGAGTAAGGAACTGGGATTTAATCCACGGCTTGGCTGTGAATGCAGGCAAAGCACCGAGGACCTTTCAAAATGCCTTCTTCAATTGTAACCAAAAAAATAACTTGCATTCTTTAAGGATTTTCCATCGCCAAAGAATTAAAGAAACCTTGGCTAAATGGCTCATATCCTCAACCCATTTCTGTGTTTGAATGGTACAGGCTCAACTACTGGCTCTAGTTACCAACATCAATTTTCACCAAAAAAAAAAAAGAAAGAAAGAAAGAAAAAACTGTCAAATATTGAAATAAAGTAAATAAATATAAACCCTCTCTCGATATATATATATATATATATATATATATATATATATATATATATATATCAACTTGTACTGTAATTGTTAATTATCCAGCAAAAAGAGGTTCCTTCAAACAAGGAAGTCTATTTTTGGTGAAGGTGGTTATCGGGGTCTACGGTTTGCTAAAGTCACCACCAGACACCAGCAACAAAACTAATCATTTCCCTCTCAGTCACCTATTGTAAATGATAACTATAATAAAAACTGAAGAGCGTTCCTGAGAATGAAATGGTGTTACTGGCAGAGCACTTGCAGCAAAAGACAAGCAAGAGACACAAAAACAAGCAAAATTCAAATGCCATCTCTCTCTCATTGATGTTGAAACTCGTGACTGCAAAACTCACCATGCTCTCTAAACAAAGGTGTATAAATTAACCCCCCTCTGTGTACACCGGTGATGGTGAAAAATATGGGCACAGTTCTACATCCTCATCCAGAAGAGAGAAATTATTATAACCTTTTACTTAAAAGCACAAATCTAGACAAACTTAAAAGCATAATCTAAACATACTTGAAAGTTCAAAATCATCTGTTAATCCACGGTAACTCCCCTTAACATACCCAATTCAAACAAGGAGCGAAGATCTTTATGTGCATGGCAGAACAAGACATGAAATCACCCGCTGACCATTTCATAGGTCCACTAATCTCAGCTTCTACCAGCATGGTTTAACTTTCATTTCATTCAAAGCAATGGAACAAGAAGAATCAACCTGCTATTCTGAACAGTTCGAAAACTAAAATAACATTCCATGACTAAATGAAGGGGAAATATAATGCAAAATAAAAACCATCTTTATAACAAAAGCATCAACAGTCGTTATTATATTAGATCACAAAACTACCATCTGGCACACAGTAGGTGATGTAAAGAAACAGACTACTGCTTTGCATTATTTATGTAAATAAGATTAGCTAAGCAGTTGCTACTTCCTTGATAAAATTTTATGGCTTTGATCATCTCCATAGAGGTATAAAAGCAAGAAGATCTTCCAAACAGCTAGCCTGCAAGAAGCAGGATAAAAGAAAAAACTTTAGGTGTCTAGACATTTAGGGGTAGTGCTTGAGCCAAGATGGTGGTGGCCAAAAAAGCTTTGAACAACTTGAGAACTTGGATAACTTCCTAGAAATACCATCCTCAAAATCAAAAATCCCAGCCTTGGGCCCTGGGCCGTCACTACCAGCTCCCATAAACAAGTAATTAAGAAAACAAATGCAATTCCCTTTCCACCAAGCAAAATCTTTAGCCCAAACAAAGAAAGAACAACCATCACCAAGAAACAATACAGCATCTTTCAATCCATCCATCTCAACCCAATCACACTCCTCTTCATTCATCTTGTAAATTTTAAATTTGATATGATAATCATCTTCATCATCCGACTCCGACCAATAAAAAAGATCTTCATGGTACTTCTCAATTAAAAACAAATCCGAAAACCACTTAACCAGGTACTTAAACTTATCACCGTGTCCAAATCCAGACCGTGGTTCTGCTGGAGCAACTTCCATGATCTCAAACGACGCTTTCGCTGGATCAATACTAATTGTTAATCCATTGACATCGATAGCAAAAAACTTCCCATTACTATAAGCAACACTATCATATACATATCCTTCTAGAATATCATTCACACTACTCCATTTATCGTCTCCCATTCTCCACAAAGCCAGCTTTCCACCATTATATATCACCATAACAACAAAACCATCATCACCAATTTTGTCAAAACTCGAAGAAACAGCAACTTGCTTGATAGAAATACACGACTTCATTTCATTAACAAAGATAGAAGGATAAGGGGCTTTACCTTGCTCAACAAACTCAACATAATACCCTTTGCTTATCTCCTTAACTCTGTAATCCAATAAGTTCAAAAATTTAGGCAAACGATCTAAGCCAGCAAGTGGGTGTCGAGCAAGTGGGTCTTTGAGAATAACATTCCCAGATTCTGACTCTTGAATTTTGATAAGCCAAGTCCTTTTTGGGTCTCTGTTGATGGGTTCGAGAGAGTAACTGAAGGACTCACTAAGTGCAAAGTGGCCATGGCGGTTAGGATTGAGGTTAGGGTTATTGGGGTCAATGGGAAAAGGAAGTTTGACGAGAGGAGTTTTGGGAGGGAGAGAAAGAGAGGAACGCCATGAGCTGCAAACAGCACGGAGACTAAGCAAATCAATGCGAGTGCCGAGGATGCTGGCGATACTGAACAAAAGATCACTTGGAAGAGATGACCATTGGGGTGGTGAGGTTGAATCCATATCTCTGTTGCTTTTTTTTCTCTCTATTTTTTTTTTTTTTTTTTGAGAGAGAGAGAGACAGTGAGCAAGAGGAAGTGAAAATGGAAGGGGAGACAATCTAAAGGTGTACTGGATTCTTGAAAACGAGTTTCAGCCATTGAAAAGCTATTTCTATTTGTAAAATTCAGCTATATTCGTAATAAAAAAAAAATAAATAAAAGAGCAGATGATTTTATTATACCCTCCTCGTATAACACTGAGGTAGTATTTGTTCCAGTAAAATCATATTTTTTAAAAATATTTTTTTAATTTTTTAAAGTTATTTTAATGAACTAATATTAAAAATAAATTTAACAAAAATAAAATATATATTATTTTAATATATTTTTAAATAAAAATACTTTAAAAAATTATTGCAGGTACCAAACATTATCTAAAACAAAAAAAAAGTTTTATTATACCCTCTTTGTTTATAAAAAAATTATTTTTTTATTTTACCCATTTTCTCACAATAATATTTAATGTAATATTGTTTTATTTTAATTTTTTATTTTAATTTTATTATTCAACTTTAAATTTATTATGAATTAAATTTAATAAAAGAGGTTATTTCAAATTTCTAATTCTGTTCAAGGTCGAGGTTTTGGGTTTTGACCGGATCACCAGGTTGTTCAGGTTATTTTTTTTTATAAATAAAAACAACATTGTTTTAGTAAAAAAAAAAAAGCTAACGGGTTGCAATTGGGTTAGCCCGTCGGGTCATACCGGGTTTTTTCTTTTCCTATTTTTTTTTCAACCGGCCCAATTCCAGCCTCGGGTTGGCCAAGTCCCTGGTCGACCCCCCGGGTTGGGCCTGATTTCAAAACTATAGTTTAAAATATTTTTTATTATTTTTTAATAATTTTTAAAAAATAATTTTAATATATTTTTAAATAAAAAATATTTTAAACCGTAACTATTATCACATTTTTAAAACATTTTAAATCTAAAACACTTTAAATCTAATTAGAATTGTGGCAGGTGTTTTTTTTAATATTTTAAAAATATAAGAAATATTATTTTATTTAAAAATATAAAAAAAATTAAAATTTTACAAAAACAAATTCCAACAACAAAAACAAACGTTAGAGTTGATACGAGATTTTATCAATAGAATCTTCCATTAAAAGAATTTAATTGAAGCGTATAAATAACGTCATGTTTATACTTTCAGTTTACCGTTTTTAGAAGTAATAAATTATATATTCAAATAAAAATTGAAAGTAAAGAGAAAATTAAATGCTAGCCTTTTGTTACAGTTTAAATTAAGAGGAAAAAAAAAATTATAATAGAAACTAAATTGATAATAACAAAACAAAACTAGAGCGTATTATTGAAGCAATTTCATACTATACAATAAACTAATGTAATTAAATTGAACTATAAAAAATAATTTGGTAAAAATAAATACGGAACTTATTAAGAAAAAATATAAAATATTTATATAAAAATTAAACATAAATGATAAAGAAAGAAAACTAAATTTGGGCAAGGGTTTGCACAACAGGGCAAGGACTCGTTAATTGGACATTGGTTGACGCAGTCATGTTTGGTCAAGCAAAGGAGACCCGAAAAAGAGGAGGGCGGCTCAAATTAGTCCCTCGACTATGAACTAATTCTCAATGTAGTTCCCAAACATCAATTTTATTAATTTGATCCCCAAAGTATCATGCATACTTTAATTGGATCCTGCTTACAAAATCTACCTGTTCTTAACGATACATGCGAAACTCTCCTCGGAAAACATCATTTTGCTACGTAATATATGCAATCGAGTCAGAAAGCTATGTTAAAATAGAGAGCTGGAGACTTGGTTGAGAGATAATGAAGAGATGAGGGACTTACATGGATATTTGCCCATAGGAAAAAAGGAAGAAGAAGCTGACAAAGCAAAGGAACACTGTGCAATATTGTAACGTAAGTCTATTTATGAAAAATGAATGTTTGCATGAGTTTTCATTCCGTTTATTCTTCATGACAGTTAATTCGTGAAACTGTACCATCATTAAAGAGCACGGCTTGGCCTCTATAAATATGTAAAATCGAGAGAGAAAGAAAACCAAGCAGCATACAGTTTTTAGAAAATGGCCACAGTTGTTGCTCCCAAAGACTTTTCTCCCGTTGAAGATGCAGAAACAATCAAGAAGGCCTGTCTAGGTTTGGTTCCTCCCTCCTTCTAATCTTCCTTCTTAATATATAAACGAGCTTAGATGGTTAGAAATGGAATTGAGTTTGCGTTTCTCCAGCAACTTTTTGAAATCATCACAACTAATTAATCATCAAAATCAATGCTGGTTAAATTAGGCCTTTTAATGTTCCTTTCTGTTGCTAATCTTACATCCATGCGTGAATGATTGAAAGTCCATGCAAATCATAACAATAAATCATCGATGTTTCAGGATTGGGAACGGATGAGAAAGCCATAATATCAGTGCTGGGGAATCGGAATTCGTTTCAAAGGAAACTTATCAGGCTAGCTTATGAAGAGATATACCATGAGGATCTAATCCATCAACTTAAATCTGAGATCTCCGGAGATTTTGAGGTTAATTTCTTAATGTTCACCTCATTTACTTGCATGGATTTTTATCTATCATTACATGTATTACAATATTCTTGATCGTTAAAATCTTTGGTGGACAATAAAATAGAGAGCAATGAGCCACTGGACCTTGGAGCCAGCTGACAGAGATGCTGTCCTTGCCAACGCGGCCTTGCAGAAATCAAAACCTGATTACAGAGTAATTGTTGAAATTGCATGTGTCGGATCACCGGAAGATCTCTTGGCGGTGAAGCGTGCCTACCGGTTTCGTTACAGGCATTCTCTCGAAGAAGATGTGGCCCTTCACACCAAGGGTGACATTCGAAAAGTATACATATAGACTTCTATAAAGCATTTTTTTTTCTTTTTTATTAATTATTCGCATGCCTAGCTAGCGTAACACTTTTGAGGGTTGGGATTATATTTGAAGTAAACCACTGAAATTAAGGACTTCAGAACTAGACAAGAAATATTGTTGCATGAAAAATTAAGAAAAAAAAAACAATCTCGATAGAGAAGCCAAAGAGATTTGCAATTATGAATAGAACTATTCATGGGCATTAATTTCTTGCTTAATGGATCGCCACGCAGGTCCTGGTTGCTCTCGTAAGCGCCTATAGATATGATGGCCATGAAGTTGACGAAGATTTGGCGATTTCAGAAGCTGGTCTTCTCCATGATGATGTCTATGGAAAGGCTTTTGACCATGATGAATTGGTTAGGGTATTGACTACAAGGAGCAAGGCACAGCTCAATGCAACTTTCAATCGTTACCAAGACATCCATGGAAAATCCATTACCAAGGTATAATTAATTAAAGAATATCAAATGCTTTATATTCTCTACAATTACTTGATTTAATTGATTGGAGAAAATGAAAGAAACAGCTGATTAAGAAATTAGCACATCATCCAATTCGTTTGCTATTTTGGCTGTTAGGGGCTGCTGGGAGACCCCATTGATGAATATCTAGGTGCCTTGCGAACTGCAGTCCGGTGCATTCGAGATCCAAGAAAGTACTTTGTTAAGGTATGGCATTCTACAAGATCATGAAGATCTTAAATGATACTCGCGCGCAATTCATTTGATGTTATACACAGCAAAACTGCACTGGCCTTTATACACTATTCGACACGGTTAATTCACCGATATATTTGCACAGGTCTTGCGAAGGGCCGTCCATAAAGAGGACACCGATGAAGATGCTCTTAGTCGTGTGATCGTCACGCGTGCAGAGAAAGATTTGAAGGAGATCAAGGAGCTCTACCTGAAGAGAAACAACATCTCTCTCGATCAAGCAGTAGCAGCAGACACGCATGGAGAATACAAGGAATTCCTTCTGACCTTATTAGGGAATGAGAAGAATTGATCAGCTCTAAACCACACATACAAAATGATGCGTTGTGTTGGCATCATCTGTATGGTCAACAAGCTGCATTTCATTGGATTTTTGGTCATCTTCATCCAGTCAAGCTTCAAATAATGAGAGCTTTATTCTTGTTCTCTTTGATTCAGAATTGTTGAGCAATTATAGTTTCTTTAGTTTTGGTTGTAAGAGACTCCGTCTCCCTTGTCGCGTCTTCGCTTCTTATTGCCATGACTTTGTTCTGGTCCTGTGCCTTTCTTTAGTCAATCTTAATTAATAATATCAAATCGATTTCAAATATTATAGATTCTAATTAATCGTCTAACCGAAGTTCCTTGCTCTGTCTCGGCTCATCCTCCAAGACTAACTTCTCCATTAATTAATCGGGCTGTTATGATTTTCATATATAGCAGACAAAGGGAATCAAAACCCCCTACTCACCCTAACGGCAAGGCATTGAGAAGGTTTTGGTCATTGTCGAGGTCAGTTGTCAACGACGGCAGGAATTACTGGGTGAGTCACAACTCAGTGATTAATAAATAACTAAAAGCTAACCTGATTCCACTGGTTGTTGTTGTTTTTTTTTTTTTTTTTTTACAGAAAAGAACTGATTTTATTAGCCACTAGATGTGTGTATTTTTTGTTTGGTTTAGTTTTGGGTTAAAATAAATAAACAAATCAAAATTATTTTTAAAAAAAATTTTGAACCAAACCGAACCGACCATGTTCAGTTCGGTTTTTTTCCTTTCAAATTAAGCAGCTTAAACCGGTTTGTTTTATTTCTATTTTCATAACTTTGTGCTTATTTTCTAAGAAATCTTGGCTTTCTTACCAAGCTAAACAGGTTAGGATAATATCAAGAAATCCAACCTAAATTTTTTTTTTGTTAGATCCTTGACTAAAAATTAAACTTTGCGCAAAAAATACACAAAACAAAAGGAAAAAAAGAAGAAGTTATTTGACTAGAAAAAAAAAAGATAAAGATATCAATTATTCAAATATAAAACCAAACGAGAGGAAACCAAAAGGAGAGGGTGACTGATTCTTTTTAGAGAATGCTATTTTAAGTCTAGGGTTACAAAAAAAATATCTTATTTATATTTATTTTTTTTAAGTGTTGGCCTAGTTGAACCGGTTTCAGATATTGGAAACCAAACCGAACCGGAATTGTTTTGTGATTTTTTAATCGGTTAATTTAGTTTTTTTCGGTTGTTTTTTTTTTTAGTTTTTTCAGTTTAATCAATTGTTTGATTTTTTGCTCACCCCTAGATATTATTAATGTTTTTTTTCAAGCTATTAAGATAAATAAATATTAAAATTGAGAGATAAAAAAGATAAAAGAAAATGAAATTAAAAAAATAATTTTATAAATTATTTCAAATAAAATAAATATCAATCAAAAAAATATGGATCAAATTTAAAAGATAAAAAAGTTAAAGAATGATGAAAATAATGAGACAAATGGTGAAGGAATATGATATGTACAAACAAGTGAAATTAGAGAGAATGGCTTATTCTGGACTTTTATAGCCCTCGCCTATACCTAAAGGGGTGTTTGAAAGTATGGTTACATTTGTTTTTTTTAAATATTTTTTATTTAAAAATATATTAAAATAGTATTTTTTCATTATAGAATAAAAAAAATTTTGAAATGATTTTTGAAATAGTCTTTATTATTTTCGATAATCATTTATCACTTTTATATATATATATATCTTACGACTTTATAGCACTCTTTTCTCATGTTCTCAAATCTGGTTTGGTAAAACTTCCTCTTGACATTGTCATGACATCATTACTCCACTTAATGCCAAGTTCCCTTTTTGACAAAAAAAAAAAATTAATAATTATTTGTGGTTTGAGTGCGCATTAATGACTTTTTGGGTTGTGATACAAATGAAATTACTTGGGATTTGATGAAGAATATTAATTGTAGGGGATTTTGTGGATAACAGCTTTGTCGATTAACCTGTTGTAGTTTTGGTGAGTTTTTTTAGTATATCAGTTATTTTAACATGTATCAAATCTTCTTCTTCTTCTTCTTCTTTTCATCTACTGCTAATTACCTCCTGAGAGGGTTTTTCTGCTGCTAGTCTGACTCTTCTTTGCTTTCCAATGTGGATTGTGAATTATTACTTCTCTTATTTTAGTTTTACATAATAGAGGGTAATGTTCCCCATATTCTCTGAGCCCCAGGCATTGAATTTCTTATAATTTTATTAAAAATATTTTAATTTAATAGCTTAAATTATTAGATGAATTTCAAAAATATAATTTATATTATCCTCTAACACACCTCATTAAATAAAAACTCTTTGAACTTGAAACTTGCACAGCCCACGTTATCTTGTGTTTAATTTTTATTAAATAAATAGAGATGGTGAGATTCGAACTCGTGACCGCTTGGTCATTAAAGCTCTGATATCATGTTAAATAATCATTTCAATCCAATAACTTAATTAAATTATTAGATGAGACCATAAGATATAATTTATTTTGACGTTAACATCCCCTTTGGGATGATATATAAATATAGAAATAATGTTTGATAGCACAACATTCCACACAGAAGAGATTAGTTCGTATCATGCTTCGCATACGAAAAATCTTAAATAATTCTTGAAAATAATATTGGTTTACCGCACTGAAGAACGTGAACCCATGCTGAAGCTATATATGCACTTGACATGCCACAGCAACTTGAAATTAAGAAAGATGACGTACGATTATTAATTAAGGAAGCTAAGGCGCCTTAGAGAATACATGTTTAGCTGGCAAATGAGTATAAATCAGCTACCTTGAAGTACAAAACGTGAGCCGGTGTTATTTATTCAATATATATTTAGGTTAGTATCCAAAATATTAGATAAAGAAAGCATCACAGAATCTCTCAGCCTTTACGGCCGCCGCCGCTGCCACCCCAATTCTTGTTTCTTTGTGAAGGATCGTGCCCACGGTTTGCTATTGGGTCACCGTAATCGTTCAGTGTAATCTTCAAGGACCTCCCCTTTATAGCCAAGGCCATTTCGTAATCTGCATGCACGATAACACATTTAATTATTGGAAACCTTTAAGTCAACACCAGACCCATAGTTTAAATCACTAAAAACAAATTCTCTTCATTTCCCAGATCGACTTGTAGTGGCCTAAATTAAATAAACTTGTTATAATAATACTATAATAGTTGTTATTATCATGTGTCCTCCGTGTGGTGTGGTAAGAAAAAAACTAAGGATGTTGTCTCTTGCGAAAGTGCTGTGAGATAAGTGAAGTAATATAATGGTAATAGATAATAAATATTAAGCAGGAACATGGATCGATGCAGAGCAGACCATGCACACAGAATCTAGCTGGCCAATTGCACACATTACAATAATAACAATCTTATTAACCATACATTAGGACGTAAAAAACAGGCATCCCATTGATTTAATTTCCTGGAATCTGAGTTGCACTGGACTTGATTAACTCCTCTTTTCAACTTAAACACAAGGAAAGTCTTGGGAGCTTCTCTGCATGCTAAGGAACAGCAATTCGATTCATGGCTCTAAATCTTATATGCGCATGTATACGCGCATCACCGCACTTGACACCACAAACTGGACCCTTTAGTGTAGCAACAGAAAATCTTGCTTCTTTAAGGACTTTCATAGCTAAAGAGTGAAGAAACCTTAGCTAGCCAAAAGGGTCATATCCTGATATCGTGATATCAGGTAAAGCGGTGACAGGATCATGCAATTGTCAAGAAGGTTTGGACCAGATGTGGAAAGAAACTCTCCATCCGGAGACAATATATATCTTTGATTTTAACCAGGAGCGTTGTAAACGATCGATGACCCGTATATATTATGTACGCTCTATATATAACCAATAAAACAGAAGAAACATACCTGAGAATGAAATGGTGTTTCGAGCTGAAGATATTACAGCAAAGACAAGCAGGAGAAACAAACACAAGCGAACTCCAAATGCCATCTCTCGCCTCTCTCTCTCTCTCTCTCGAGTTGATGCTGAAACTACTAGTGACTGCAAAATGGCAAGTTGACAACGCTCACTATTTATGGAACAATGAATCTTGCGACGACGCCACGTGGCAGATAATGAATGCTAATGAGAGTTGACGTTTTAAAAATCGTCGGATCCCACTTTTTGATATCTGTAGTGGGTGCATCGGAGCCGTTCAGGTTTTGGTCAATGGGGTTGCTGTCGCCTCCTTTACCAGATAAATAAGAGGCTTTGCTTGCTTTTTACAGTCAATTTTCTAATTATGATTTTATTTTGCATTTTCCATTTCACCAATATATATATATATATATATATATATCATGAAATAATAGATAAAAATAAAAGTAAGACTGCACATAAACAGATTATATAGAAGATATCTATTACATGAACATATTGAAAGCAAGAATTCCTGCATAATACCGGTACTGATCCCATGTATTTATACTCTTTATTCTTTTTGTCTTGTATAGAGAAGTCTTAATAACAAAGTGATTGCGTGGATGATTATAATTAATTTATTTATAAATACTCTAATCTCAATGCAGACGGTTTATTTTATTGGATCTGAAAATTAAACAGATTTAGTATCGATAAACGAAAATTAATGTAAAAATACAATTAACATAATTATCATTCAATGGCAATTAGTATAACACACATCAATGAACATTTGGTTAATTCAGTGACTTAATTACAGGTATAATTTAACTAATAAATAACTGATTTCATAGTATTTCCATATATAATTGGATGTTTATTATACCTCAAATCACTGCTGCAATGGCGTTCTTCTCTTCGAGCTCCCACGTATCCCTCATGCCTCCTACTTATGAAAGCAACCATATATAATGGTTTCGTGCATGCAATGTAGCTTGTCAGTGCTATGACGCTTGGCATGGAATAAACAAGGTGCTTGTGTTGAGATTAAAGTCCTGACCTCACATTAAAAACTAATTCTTCGTGCATTGTTGACTTGGCTCCGTGATGTCGACAGCATTTTGACTGCACACACACACAGAGCTCGGTTCGCATATTATTTCTTTTTTTAGTAACATCGGGGCCTGAACTCACAATTCATTCCATGAAGTACAGCTAGCTTGCTTAATTATTTAGTCGTAGCTGAGCAGTATTGAGCACTAAAATGTGCACTGAAGAGACCATCAAGCACCAAAACACATCTATCTATAATCACATGAAGCCAAAAGCATCAACCAGTCATACAATTATCTGATATCATATGCATAGGAAAAAGATAGTATCTGAGATATGTTTTGAAAATCCGCAAAGAGAGGTTCGTGTGATTGTCAAACTCGTAAGTTGACTGGTAAAATTATATAATTTTATGAGTCAATATATATATAACATATAAAATCAGGTAAAAAACTTAAAAACCAGTAAACTCAGTCAAACTCGGTTAAAATCGAAATAAATTTACCGAGTTTGATAAAATTAACAAAAATTATTGACTCTTCTCAGTCCTCTCCTCTCCATCCTATTTGTCTCACGAAAATTTTTCTTTTTTCTTTTTCCAAATCTCACATTCTTTGATTCTCAAATCTCAACCCTAGCAGTAGCAGACTAACACCAGCTAGCAACGCCTGGGATTGCATCTTCATTTGCAAAGTCTCTTAGTGCAGCCCTCTCACCTTCTCGTCCAGCTAGCCTTGGGCGTGCTGCACCACTATTGGAACCTGCACCCAGGGCAACCTCGCAACTAATTCGTGCTAATGAAATTGTTTCTCATACGCAATCCCAACAGATTGAAGATCCTACAAACAGGGAATCAGAAAAGTTTGATGAGACGCGTGAAAAACTTCAGATGATCATGGTGGAATTTTTACGGCTTCCACATAGACTTGGGCAGACTCCCTATAATATTGTTGTTGCACAGGTTTTATACAGACTGGGATTAGCTGAGCAGCTGCGAGGTAGAAAAGATGGTCGTGTTGCTCTAAAATAATGATTGATATCTATGTAAACTAGCATAGTTAATTATTTCTCTAATATCAAACATGATAAACTAATTTGAGCCTTATGCTTTAGTTTTGTGAGTTTTTTATACATGCTTCCATAACTCAAATGCTTGGATTAATTACATGATTGATTTGAGTTAGTTCTTGAATTGCTTCCATATCAGTAAATTATTTGTTTTAAATTTATTAATTATTCATTAATAAAAAGTTGCTTAAATTATGTTTGAATTTATATTTAAACCATATATTTTAAAGTAATTAAACTATGCATGAATTTTTATTTGAACAGTGTATTTTAAAGTGCTTGAACTCTATATAAAAAAAAATTTCTTTATAATTTTATAATTTTACAATCTAAATTTATTTTGTATTTTTTATACCGTATTAAAAATACATTTTTGATAATCTTAGAGAAGTCAACAAAGCGCTATAAAGTTCTTGCATAACTTGTTCCCCCCTTCATGGTATTTTTAGCAACGGTACGTATTCGAGACTTCAATAAGCTTACATTTGTACAAGAACTTGTAACATTACCTCTGCCGACCAAAATCAGCATGGTTTTAAAGGCCAGAATGGTTATATATATATATATAGAATGTCACATTGTCCTACGGTGAGACTTAGTCCAACAGAAGATCCGACATGCATTTTAGGGTGCTGGTTCAGTTAGCATGGGGTTTATCATCTCATGTTAGAATCCCATGGGAGGCGGCTTCACTAAATAACCCCAAAAAAAAATGTCGTCACCGTTAAAACAAAAAAAGAAAGAAAAGAAAAGCAGAAATAAGGCATTTCTCATCCGCAAAAGCATTTCACATCTACGTACAGTCATCAAGAATTGGACTGTTCGCGTAAAACTACAAGCCCCTCTATTGCATGCCTAATAATTAGAGTTGAGTATTTTTGGTTTGATCGGGTTTTAGATCAAAATAAATAATTAAATTGATTTTTTTTAAGCTTTTAAATTGAACCAAATCAAAAACCAGTTCAAACCGATTAATTTATGTTTAGTTTGGTTCGGTTTTTTTCCTTTCAAACCGGTTCAAACTAAAATGCAATGCCAAGATGCCATCCTCTAAGAATCAACAGCGTTATTCTTGTTATCACAACTTCTTGCAAAGAAAAAAATAATTGCAAAAAAACAGTATTAGTTCTTAGCAATCACTGCTTTGATTTTTCTGGACACTCTTCTAAACCCGAAATAATCCCTCTCAGGCAATCGAGATGGAATCTTTTTATGTCCTGACCCATGAAAGAGAATCAAGTAAATCAATGGAAGAATCATCAGCAATTCATCTATGACATGACAAGTTTGAGAGATAAGAGACAGAAAGCATGGAAGATTAGAAAAGAAAAGGACAAATTGTATTCAAATGTTGAAAGGAAATATTAAAGTTTTACCTATAGTCAGTTACTTTTTCTCTACGTTAAGAGATGAGAGACAAAGAGAGTATGGAAGTTGTGAATGAAAAGGACCCTTCAAATTGTGAAAGCATTCAAAGAGTTAATGGGAGGGGAGGGGGCAGCTATGTGAAAGGGAAAGAAATGATAAATGGTCTGTTAGGGTTGTTGGTTAATGGGAGGAAGGAGGCGGCCCGCGACTTGGTTTATATTTTTTTCATTTTTAAACCGAAATGGTTCGGTTCGGTTCGGGTTGGCCAGTTCAGACACACCAAAACTAGAAACCAAACCGGATATTTTTCTAAATATTTTAACCAGTTCAATCAGTTTTTTTTTACCTGTTTAGTTTTTTTGGTTAATTTTTTTTTAATTTTCTCAATTGAATCAATTTTTAAAATTTTTTTTGGACACCCACCACTCTGCAATGTCTTGGAGGGATGACATCGGTGGTATAACAGTGAATGGCGGAATGGATGTATGTTTCTGTGCCAAGGTCAATATATTCGTGCAAGATCAATTCTCTCTGCCCCACTAGCAAGAAATGCGTCATCTGATTAGAGCCAAGACTAGTGGCACTACCATCATGGAGTGCAGTCACAAAGCCAGAAGTTCATTGTATTTATAATTGTTTTTTAAAATATTTTTTATTTATAAATATATTAAAATAATATTTTTTATTTACAAAAAATTATTTTTAAAATTAGTGTATTAAAATAATTTAAAAATATAAAAAATTATTAATTTAAAATAAAAAAAATAAAAAAATTACAAATTTTTTCCTGCAGCGCACATAAAGATTAACGAGCAACGGTGAAAAACGAAAAGTTTCAACTTCCACAACTAGGAAAAACAGAAGGCTCTCTGCCTACGCATCAACGATCAAAGCAAATAAATGGACTTGAAATTTGGTTTCTATAATGATTCCTGTCCTTTACAGTCAACAATCCTGCTCTTGCCTTCTCGCTGGTTTATGACACGCATTGAGGACCGTGAATGTTGCTGGGAGACAACCAAAAAGCTTGATCCAGAAAAGACTCATGCCACCAGCAATGTAGTTGTCATAGTCTAAATTCTAATCGAAGTTGGCCAGAAATTACATATCCTAACGCTCCTGCTTCCCTGAACATGATCACCTGAGAGGATAATATGAAGCAAACAGTAATGGCAATACTAGCAACATTTATGTCTACAGAAGGCAAGACAACAAGTAGAACGTGATAAACACAACCTAATCTACAGAAAAAACATAATACTAACCCGTTGAGGTCCAGTTAAGAAAATAATACTACTCACAACTCTGAGCCAAAAACAGAAGTTCACGTTATCAACTTGAACAAAAGCTAATACAAGTGAATTCGATTAGACATACTGCTAGGACAGAGGAGCAGAAATATTTGCCAGCATGCTTAGAAATAAGTCGAAGTTATTAATTAGATTATAAACAGCAAGCTAAAATTCATGAAATCACAAAAGACTAGACATTGCTCCAATACAATCCAAGTCCATTGCATTAAGAAACAACTTCACTTCAGTAATCAATATTGTTTTCAACACAACTAGAGGTACTATCAGCAGATACAATCTCAAGACCTAAAAAACTGTTTCAACATTTTAGATTGCGGGCACCAGATAGGAAAAAAGGCACTACAGATGTCATCCACTGCTCATCATCTTTTCTTAAAACCATATTTCTTACGTTCATAGAACAGATCTGTTTTGGCACTCCCTAAATTAACAATTTTTGGACACCCATCCCTATCCTTCTCCTGCTGAGTGCACTCTTTGCAGTAGTAGGCATCAGAGATTCCCACTCCTCCGCAAATAACACATCGACCTTGGAAGGATCCGTAGTTGCACTCATCACAAACTCGCACAAGTGTGCAAGGACGCACATAGGAGTCGCAGATTACACATTTTCCATCACACTTCTCACAAAGGCGTCCAATAGCAATTCCTGGCTGCTTCCTGCACATAATCAAATCAGGATGATGCTTGGCCATGATCTCTTCAAGATCTTAGAGTTACTGCGTGTACCTGTGACTACCACAATATAAATGGACGTCAAAGCATGGGGTATATTGCATTTGGTAAAAACAAAAATCACCCTCATATTCATAACAAAAATAAACTATATATTCACAGGGAGAAAACTGACAGCATCAAACAAAACATCCTCTTTCGTTGTTCTGAGATTAACCGGAGAATTTCCACAACTCATATCGGCATATAAAATGCAAACTAAATCAAAAATAAAAAAGCAAAATGAATAAAATTTCAAATGGACATCCTAAAACAATAAACCCCATACCTATATACTCAAGCAGTCATGCTAACTTTTTAGCATCAGCTACAACCAGAAGCAACAGAATACACTCTATGACCTCAAAATACAAAAGCAGATCCAAGCTTTTCCGTTGCAGGAGCTATCAGGCTAGTGAAGCTAGTGCCAGTTTTCAGGTTCACACCTAACTAAACTATCATTCTAATTAAATTGAAGCTAATGTTTGATTCAGGATATGAAGATCGGAACTCTCAGCTTTTCAAGAAAGAAGCTTAAGATGACAAGTGCTAATTTGTGATTCTAAGCTCTAATAGACATCAAAATCCTCTTTTATTATGACAGGTAGCTCGTATGGAAACCCAAAAAATCCAAGCTTATAATTGAAACCAGCGAGTAACAAACCAGCTTATAAAGTAACGAAACCGAGAACACCAAATACTGAAACATCAAGAGTGATACGGAAAACCCATCAAAAGAAGCTTTAGATAAACGAAAAATTAAATGTAAGAACATTGATGAGTAGGAAGACGCGTACCTGCTGGAATCGATTTGAGACTCTCTTGCTTCTCTTTCGGCAGAGAGAGGGAAACCTGGAGAAAGGAGCCTTCGATGGTTTTGCTAGGAGTCTTTCTGGATGGGCTCGTAAGAGAACAATCGAGGCACGACACGAGGTTAGGATTCTAAGAGCCCGTTTGATACGGTATTATGATAGCGGTTTTCTAAAAATATTTTTTTTTATTTTAAAATATATAAAAATAATATATTTTTATTTTTTTAAATTTATTTTTAATATTAACATATTAAAATAATATGAAAATATTAAAAAAAATATTTTTAAAAACATTTTAAAACAAAAAACAAACCAATAACAAAACTCACCGAGTTATCATTGATGTCCACCCATATAATACAATGTGGTATTGTGGTAATGATTTGTCGGCGAGTTTGAAGATACAAACTACTAGTCGTTTCCAATTTGTTAAGAAAGGAACACTAGAGAGTTCAAGGATTCTAGAAATTTGGAAATTGTTAGGTTTTTGTCTTTGCTTGATAAATATTTTTCCTTCTATAAAAAGAATATAATAAATCTTATTACTATAATTTTTCTCTCTCTATCTTCTTGCTAAGGTAATAATGAAAATTGGCATTTTCAAATTAATACATTCTTTATAATTTTTTTTTTATTAACATGGATATTTGAATTAGTTTGTGCAAACTTGATTAATCCTATAAATCTTGAAGTTAATGACCATGTAAATCTCCAGCAGTCATTATATTAACAATTATATGGCTCGAACCTAGGATTACAGAAAAAACAAACCTTTTAATCCTAAATTTTTATCATCGGATCACCTACTAGATTACTAGATGGTATGTGTATTTTTAGTATGTGGTATATTAATATTCATTTCGTGTGACAAAAAAAAGTTAAAATCTTCGTCTACGTATATAAAATTTAGCAGTACATGAGCCTATGTTTGACCCTTTTTTAGCTCTGATTAATCTATTTATATTCGCTTAAAAAACAAATTATTTTCTTCATGCCTGTGTTCCTCTCATCTGTAAACTGTATTAGCGACTAATGATGCATTCCTCCTATAATTTTTGCTTGTTTTCACACTCCAGTCATGAAGTGTCTCCCATTTATATGGAACAATCTCCTCATCCCAATTTGTCATTATAACTTGCCCTTGTTTTCTAAAAAAGCAAACAATATATACACAAATCAATGCAGGAAATTCAACAAAGTGATCTTGTGATTGTGGATTGTTGCGGGCACTATGTGAGAAGCTACAAAATGATGCTAAACACCTTGGATTAGAGATAAACCATCTGGAAGATTTGCTGGTTAGTAAATTGCACCTGGAGAAAAGGATAAACGAAAAGGGCATCTGCTGTACTGTCCTTGCTTTAGATTCTGGGCACTCTATAGCTATGCTTACAGAGTAAATTCTGGACGATGGAGAGAGAAAGAAGAAGGCACTGATTCTAATCACCTGTGGTTTGCAGAAATTGAAGAGGACAGAACAATGAAATCAGAATAGCTTGTCGACGGCCATGTTGAATGGACGAGTGATTAACTGGACATTATACTATAAACCAAACCTTAAAAATCATTGCTTTGGTCATTGGTTGGCTTCGAATTTGAAGCTCGACTGCAGAATGTTACCTCATGTTTTACAATTCAGATACCAACCAAATTAATCACGAATAAGATTCTTAAAAAAACATTCATCTTATGTTAGCCAGCAGAAGATCTCTTGGATATGAAAGTCGGCACAGGTAAGTAGTTTGGCCCTGAAATCAGTGTTAGTCCTGCTGCCTAGAGTACTCACTATTCCTCCACCACAGGATATGGAATTGTTCTACAGCAACTTTTTAATAACTGAATGGACAAGCATCAGCAAACCTCTATTATCATCAGGTACCTCAACGATTACTTTGGGAGACTGTAAAGCTAAAGCGTGTCTTCACCTCAACAATAAGAAAATCAAATTTTCAACATCGGATATCTCGATTCATCTAGCCACTTCTAAGGACTTCCCTTCAAACAACCGAGAAAACGAGGAGCAGGTAAAATATATGAAAGCTTCCAACAGTTTGTAGCCAAAACTAAATTCACATCTCACACAATCCAAGTTCATTAGACCATAAAACACTGGGTTTGAAGCAGTCAGACAATAAAAGGAGGAGAATACTGGACATTGTTATGGTACAACCCAAGTCCATTAGATCAATAGCGTTTCACAATGACTGGCAGTGACATTTGGGCTCGCCGAATTCTGCTGAACAATGGCAGAAAAAAAACACTACAGGTGAAACCCATTGCTTATCATCTTTTCTTAAAACCATATTTCTTGCGTTCATAGAACAGATCCGTCTTGGCACTCCCTAAATTGACGATCTTGGGACATCCATCCCTATCTTTCTCCAACTGGGTGCACTCTTTGCAATAGTAAGCATCGGAGATTCCCACTCCTCCACAAATAACACATCGACCTTGGAAGGATCCATAATTGCACTCATCACAGATTCGCACAAGCGTGCAGGGGCGCACATAGGAGTCGCAGATTACACATTTCCCATCATCCTTTTCACAGAGTCGTCCAATGGCAATTCCAGGTTGCTTCCTGCACATAATCAAATCAGGATGATGCTTTGCCATGTAGCTTTCCACAAAGCCCTGGTTCCCTCCACACCTATAACCAGCCAAAAGAAAAAAAAAATACAACACACTGAGAGCATTGAAAAAACCTTGTCATTTACGATATTGCAAGAAACTATTCATCACGACTAAGAGCAAACCAACTCCTAAGATGTTTCTGAGATAAACTAAGACTTTTTTATTGAAACATAATAAAAGAGCATGACGACTTCCCACTTTACATGCATCAAGTTTAGAAAATGCCCATCCTTGTGTGAATATTTTAGTGTAAGATTTGATCCAAAATGATATTGACTTTCCAGTTTTCCAATTCCATAACAACCAAATAAAAAAAAATTAAAAGGCGGAATCAAAAGTTAAGCAATCCAAGAGCCTAAAACACACAGAAAAGAAAACAATGAAAACGAATGATAAATTAAGGGTGAGAAAGAGGGGTTGACCTGACCTTGGCTGTTGAATGAAATTGCAGACTTGGGTTCGGCAGATTGGAAAAAAGAGAAGAACGGACTCTACATGTATATATGTAAATTATTAAATAAACGTATAGGCTTATACGAGAACAAAAGTCAGAGACGTTTCAAGAATCCAGTCCATTAGCACGGACATGCAGGCTTGTCCTAATATTGGGCTATCAATACATCTGAGCCCATACTCACAGCTCACTCACGGTCACGGTTCCAAAATCTTATCTCGAGAGTCAGGATTCGGATTGCAATTCCAATTCCAAGTCCCAGTTTCTCGGTCTTCTGACCTTTGTGCTACTGCTACTCCAAGTCTCCTTCCTTCACTTCAAGATATCGAACAGTGTTGTTTAACCTCTTCACCTTCAGATCAAACACTCGAATGGTTTGCTTTTTCAGAAACTATCCAAGTCAGAAATTTGTCGATGCCATAAGATTTATACCATTCACACTGCGTGATTCTTTTTGTTTAATTATGGACCATTATAAACTAGCCCTCCCACCGTTGCCTTCAATGATACTTGAACTACTTGTGCAACATCAGCTGCAGGTTCGGCTAGCCTCTAAAAGTAACCAAGGAAAAAGTAGGGGGGGTGGAGCCCCAAAGAAAATCTACCATATTTAACGTTCATAACTTAATTGACAATTGACGGGATCAAAACTCTGAATTATTTTTCTTTATTAAAAAAAAATATTAACCCAAGTTAATCTGCACAATCCATAACCCAAGCTTTGCGATGAATCAATATTGACCTAAGTTAATCTGACATGGACAAGCTGATAGCTTAAAATCATGGCATCGCAATCAATGATTTCTAAAATCATAATCTCTGAATATCCACCAGTGGGAGGGCTCTCCAGTTCAGCCTCAAGTGTTCAACCTGTTTCTTATCTCCTTGGTTCACCATTTCTCCTGCCATCTCTGATAACCATTCTAGATCCTAGTAATATAGCTAGACTTGGAGTTGAATTAGTCTTAGACAAGCAATCCAGAAGTAGATAAGGAAAGAAAAAGGCAATGAACTCTGAATCTACCAGTATTATCATTAGAATAAAGACAATAATTTCATCCACCATAATACTTCAACTACATTCCTAAAGAAAAATGGAAAGATAGAAATGGAATTCTTAACAGATGCGCCTCTTGGTAAAACAGAGAAGGTATCTGCCTCAATTACATTACAAGGAAAATGAAGTTACGCAGACATCCACTGCTTTCATTCTGGATCAGGGGAACCACCAGGAACCAGCTGTATTGCAAACCAGATATTAGAAAACGATCCAAATCTAAAGAACTAGATTTTTCTTTAATCTGCATATTTCTCACATCTGACCATAACAAAGTAAAACACATACTTGAAGTAATTATGCAGAAAGCTATTAGAAATGAGAGGTTCCATTCTATTTGAAGTAATTGATGTTTAGAGAGCACCTAAAGTTGTAGCAAGCTTTGGCCTCTAAAACTTATTCGTGTATTGGGCTTTACCCTATCAGTCTCATTTGATAATGAAACCTTCATTCATCAAAAAAAGTAAAACACCTACTAGACATTGTGATTCCTTATTCCAGGATCCCAAAAGTGCACGGTGATTACTCACCCGGATCACAAATAAAATCATAAGACACAAGTACAAAGAAAAGCCCTCGATTATCGACAGATTATATTGTTCAAAGTTTTGCCGAATGGCCCCAAACATAGATCCAAAAAATTCATAATTTGCTTTACACATGAACAATGAACAGAACTAATCTCTGATGGGCTTTGTAAAGATGCGTCATAGGTATGATTTACTTACAATTGCAATGTTATTTCCATTCAGCAATATCTGATCAAGCTTGGTAATCCGTCGCCCTTCAGCCGTGATTTCACTGTCGTATCAATAAAGAAGCAGAAACAAGCAAAACCATCTTTCAGCATTCGATCATAATGGATGATGATATAGTCACTTTGCCAAAAAGAAAATAATCTAATCTCCAAACGAAGTAACTCCCCCAATGATTTGCAATAATGAGAATTCAGACAAAATGTATAGCCAAAACGAAAAAAACAACCATAAAACTGGATAACTCAGCCACCCTCAAGCTATAAACATTACCCAAAGTAAAACATCAATCCCTTGATATCATGGATGGCCACCCCACATACACTTTTGTTTCAAGATTTTGTTTCAACTTGAAATAATAATAATAATAGTAAAGAGCAAATGAATATTTGATAACCAAGTTTTACACCAACACATAAATATCTAGCTCAATATATTAACGAGCAATCAACAACAATGAAGCCGGCAGTCTCAAAGAAGCTAGTCCAATAACAGCTTAAAAACCCAAGTCACTAAACACTCAAATTAAAGTACGTGGATTTATACTTGTATGTACTCGCTTAAAACCCTAAAATTTCAAGAAAATAAAAAACAAGCAGCGATGAAAATCAGAGAAATAGTGTTTATTACTACATACTATTCAGTAACGTCTTCAAGGACCATGTTGACATAGACATCAAATCCCCTCAGAGTACCGACAAGCTCCTTGTCTCCTTTCATTATCACCCATATTTTCGACCCTATGCACCTGTCTATTAGCTCTGTTTTCAAGAGAGAGAACAAAACCAAAATCACCACTTTGTTTTTCCTGTTTGAAGTTGTTATCAAGAAAATAAAGAAGAGTGAGAAGAAAGAAATATGTAGCTGACCTGACGGGAGGAGCTGCGAGGGATTGGTGTTGGCCATCAGCACAGCTTCAGCGTTAAACAGTGAGTGCGATTGAGTGTGGGCAGCTTCATGCCTTCATCAATTTGAAGTGCTATTTATTTGTCCCAGGTAAGAGATGACATGTCGTTTTTTGGGAAACCTAAATTCAGTCCCATACCAATATTTTTCATTCCAAATTCAGTCCTAAACTTATAGATGTTTTCAATGTGATCCAAACTGTTCAAAAATAATCTCTACCAGGTGTTTCTTCTATTAATGTTCATCCATATTTTTATCAAAATGTCTTCGAATTCATGTCATTTTAGGGCGTTCAATACATATATTACATAAAAAAAATATTAATGTTCTTTAACTTTTTGGTTAAATTTTCTTCAAATCAAAATCATTTTAGTGCATAAAATATGCACATTAGACTTGCATTATTAAATAAAAACTGTCAAAAGGAGTCAATTGATAGACTTAGAAAACATTTGGAACCTAATCATAAAATTCAGAGGTCTGGAATGCAATTGAAAATGGGTATGAAAGATTGGGATTAAATTGAGGTATCATCCCCTTTCTTTTTATAAGAAAAATACAGAACTTTTTTGGTTTATTAAAAACAGCACAAGAGAATAGCAGTTACTCCTGGTTGGACTTCTATGCGAACAAGAAATAATTTCAGAAAACAACGCAGAGAGATCAGAAGATTTGTGTTTGGTGTAGCTAAGAAGGGTTTTGAACGAAAAGAATAGTTAATTTGAGATTACAATTTCGATGGTTAATAAGAAGCTCAATATATAGCAATAGAGTTCAAGAAAAAATATCAAACCAAATATAAACGTGTGCGTTCAAGTTCAGGTGTTTAAGCAAGACGAACCGTGCCAGTGAAAAGAGCCTGCAGGAGCATGCATTAAGATTTCATGTTCCTCTTGATTAACTTCCACAACTCCGAGCTTCCTGTCTCTCTAAGATGGAGGTCCCATGCTTGACAGAGTACAATATAGCACTTTAAATTTTTTTGAAAGAATTTCAAAAGATAATAGTAATAATAATAATATATATATATATATATATATAAATATAAAAAAAAAGGGACCGGCGCTGTATTGTTTCAGATTCAATAGTTATATCAGAAGAGTCGAAGGAGAAATACTAAGCACTAGTAAAAACTGAATAAATTTGATCCAACTCTACAACAACACGATATCCTGCTACGGTAACATTTAGAGCAATAAATTACTGGCCACTCCGCACCAATACATTTTCTTTTGCAAGTACTTAACCCATCATATGTTCTGCGACAATTCAGCTTCCTTATATCAGATCAATGAATGACAGGCTTGAGTGGATGAGCTCTCAGACTAGACAAGTCAAGGTGCGCATCAAGCTCTTCATCAAGTTCCCCAACAACGCCTCTGAAACAAACAAGCAGAGAACTTACAGTGGGAAGTAGAAAGTTGGGGAACTGAAATGGTATCAGCCTTTCCAATACAGCAACACTATGAAAAAAAAAAAAGGAAAGAAAGAAAGAAATGGAAGATGGGATTTACATGTTGTCACCCCTTATTATGTACAAGCCCAACACTAGTTGTTGAACACCTTCCTGCAAAATCAATCGAGCAAATTATTGAAGTGGCACTGAAAGGAAACAAAGATGTTTGCTATCTTTCACTCTTCAAAGCATAAAAACTACTCAGCACTGTATTAAACCACAGAAGAGGAACCTAAATATTGTAATTAGAATAAAAATTAGTTAAAATTACTAAAACATTCCCTAAGAAAGTATGAAACTACACTGAACTTAGCCAGCTTAAACCAAGACTAATTCACATTATTTTAAGTTTCAGCAAATTCCTTTCTTCTTTCATCACTAGGATTCAAATGGACAAAGGAATAAAATGAAATCTGAAGCTAGGTAAGGATACAAACCTTGGTGGAGTAAACACGCTCATGAGATTCATCAAGGATAATATTTGTGGCCTGGTCAAAGCCTTTTAAGACTCCCTAAATCAAAAGGAGCCTCTTTACAATTAACATATTATAGCAAAAGATCACATGCATGTATTAGAAACATATAATAACGCACCACTATATTCCGGCCATCATTTGTGATAATTGAAATTGTTTCTGCACAGGGAAAAAATGGTAATAGAGTAATAAGAACACAGAATTAAAGAAAATATGCCCCACATGCATAGACAAAGTGTGTGCCAACTAAGCAATGGCAAGTACATTCTAAAAACAACTGTTTCAAAAACCTTGCTATGAATCCAACTCAAGTCAAGGCATATGCCTCAAGGCTTAAGAAAACTCTTCATTAGGCATCAGGCATTGCTGTTCATAAGCCAAGCCACACCCTAAGTCGCTCTCTAAATTGTGAAAC
>Ga0325411_1000811_pt1 | contig 33554 bp, 19 predicted proteins | sample PopdelMetagenome_13_FD_206181 | JGI IMG/M metagenome (GOLD analysis project Ga0325411, IMG submission 206181) | Populus deltoides microbial communities from Bellville, Georgia, United States - Xylem-PdIQD-R4 | ecosystem: Host-associated > Plants > Phyllosphere > Stem > Wood/Secondary xylem...
TTGGAGCGTGCTCGACATGTTCTGGCGCGTGGGTGGCATCCACACCATTCAGGCGGTGCGTGTAACGCTACCCAGTGGACATAACTGACCTTTTATCATCTCTCTAAATGCGTCATCATATTCTTTTCCATTTGGAGTGGTGTGTGGTAGCTTACGATGGTCGAATTGTCACTAATAATCGTTTGATTTCTCTCTCTCTCTCTCTCTTGGCATGTAAAGTACTTCATTGTCCTTTTTTTCTTACTTTTCAATTTCAGCCCTCATTCTATTAATTTCTTATTTTATTCCTTTTCCATTTATAAAAGTTTATATTCTTTTTAATTTAGTCTTTTAATTGCAATTTCTTATATGTTCTGTTTTTTATTCCAGTCCTCATTTTTTTTTTAATTTCTAATTGTGTCATTAACACTTTTGTTGAAGTTCTTTTTCATTCAATTTCATTATTCAATCAAATTTTTTATTGTTTTAATTTTTTCAGTTTGACTCTTATTCTTTTTATTTTTTTATTTTATTAAAGCTATTTTTCAATTTAATTAAACCCTCCAATTGAAAAATTTTATCCCTCTAATTAATGTTTTTTCTTACCCTTATTTTTTTTAATCTTTTTGTGTAATTATTTTTTTCATGATTTCATTTTTCAACATTTAATTTGTTGGGAATTCAATTTTGTACGATCTTATTGTTCAGCATTAGCTTTTTTTTAATATTAGTTTTGTGATTATCTTCAAGTTTTTTCTATGGATTTATCCCAGTCTCATGATCTAGGTCATGATTTTTACATGTCTTTTTTAATATAAGTTTTTTTAGGTGTTCTGTTTCTATTTCATTTTTCAAAATATTATTCTAATTCATCTATAATTTTTTTTACAAATGAAGTTTATTTTTTAAAATAAAAAATATTTGTTTTTAAATAATATTGCTAATGTGTTTGGCCTTGCATAATATTTTTTATATCATAGGTTTATTCAGTCAATTTCATTTGTGTTTATCATTTAATTCATGAATTTTTTAGGGTATGGATTTATCTTTAGTTATTTAAATAAATAAGTTCAGTAAACACAATTAAATGCATGTCTTATTTTATATTATAGAATATCTTGATCTTGCTTACGTAGACTTTTTAATTTACACTTTAAATTTTTTTATATAAAAAAACACATTAAAGCAACTTGTATACCTAATATTTTTTTTAAAAAAAAATTATAACCCACAAAGCGTGTGTTAAATGAGTAGTTCTCACTAACTAGTATCAGTTGACTTTTCCATCTCTGTTCCTTGCCATAGCAAACTTGTTCATAAATTATTTAACTTAAAGAATTATTTCATATGTTCTAATTTGTTCGTTCATAACTTTCATTCATTGGCATTGGAAGGAAACATGAAAAAGGAAGAGCTAGCTCAAGGATTAATTTAGTTCAATAGACTTTAAAAATAAAAGATTAGGGAGGGAATACTGTTCACGTGGGATCCAACCATGTAGAACGATATTTTGGTAAAGAAAGTTGAAGAAAAAATTAATCATTTTCCTAAAGCTTAGATTTCAATATAAATTTGATGAGGTACAACATATATAGGATAATCCAACTTATCATAAGTTGAAGACAAAGCAACTAAAATTGCATTTCTTCGGGGCTCGTTTGTTATTATGATTTTTTTTCATAGTATTTTTTATTTAAAAATATATTAAAATAATTTTTTTTATTTTTTAAAATTCATTTTGATTTTTGACATAAATATATCAAAATGATCTAAAAACACTAAAAAATATTAATTTAAAATTAAAAAAATATTTTTTTTTCAAAAACATTTTAATTTAAAACACAAAAATAAATGGGTTTTCGTATATTAGATTTGAAGATGAAAATATCATCTTTTGGAGATAGATGATATTTGAAGTTTAAAAGTTTCTTAAATATTTTTTATGTAGACTACTTTTAAAAAATATTTTTTAATTGAAAATATATCAAAATAATAATTTTTATATTTTATTTTTATTTTTAACAATAACATATCAAAAAAATCAAAAAAATATTTAAAAAATTAATTTAATATTATTTTAAATGAAAAATTATTTTAAAAAGTAAATACTACTATAGAGTGCCAAGGAAAGTGAAAGATATATTAAGTACCATGTAGCTTAGTCAAGAGGTTTAGGAGCTTATAGAGATCACATAACTCATTTGTTCCAATCATAAAAAATTAATTTAATATGATTATTGATGATATTGCTATAAATTTGCACCTGACTAACCATTTCAAAGTATTGTTTCACCTTAAACTCTTGATTTTCTAGTATATTTTTTTTAAAAAAAAAGTTTTTAAAATGAAATTATGGTGCTTGAAGCTTACAAACTTTCTAAATCTTTTCCTTTCAATCCATATAAGATATTAAACATCTCCGTGGTGTTGGGAATACCGAAGCTTCGATGCCACTTTATTAGTAACTTCAAAGTTCTAATACCATAGACAATCCTATTGATTTTTGCCCAGAAACTAAGCACAACAAATTTAATATGTTCAGTAATTTGCTTATATCCATGAAATAGACAGTATTAATGAACAGGAGAAACACCACAATTTACAATAATAATGGAGGACAAAGACCAAACCTCATACCCACACTCTCTTGCAAGTGTCTCGTCTTTCTCTATCACCCACATTTTACCAGCCTACACAAGCTGCTGCTCATTACAGCTCGTGTCGCTGCCACAATGGCAGAACCTCTCTCTCTCTCTCTCTCTCTCTCTCTCTCTCTCTCTCTGTTTGGCTCTCGTAAAATAAGGTTGATTTGGAGTTTCTATAATGATATATTTTTCAGGTCTTGTTCAAGGATGGGCTGCCATAATCATGGGAATTTTATCTGGTAGTGTTCCATGGTTTACCATGATGATTGTTCACAAAAGATGGACACTACTGCAAAAAATTGATGACACACTAGGAGTGTTTCACACCCATGCTGTTGCTGGCCTTCTAGGGGGTGTTCTAACAGGCCTCTTTGCAGAACCTGAGCTCTGTGCACTATTTTTGCCGGTGACAAACTCAAGGGGCGGTGTCTATGGTGGTTCCGGTGGAATCCAAATACTCAAACAACTAGCTGGCGGTGCTTTCATTATTGGATGGAACGTTGTCGTTACATCAATTATTTGTGTAGTGATAAACTTTGTGATACCATTGAGAATGTCTGAGGAGCAATTGCTTATTGGGGATGATGCTGTGCATGGTGAGGAGGCTTATGCATTGTGGGGCGATGGAGAAAAATATGATGTAACCAAGCATGGGGATATCACAGAACATCACATGGAAACGAGGACATCAACTGGTGCTACTCAAGTGATGTAGAAAAGGGGATCCAGAAATCAAATTAATTGTTTTTCGATGATTAATTTGCTTCAAAAATGTTTGAGGTAAATTAAGACTAAGTACTTAATGTATTTCTTATTTTTTAGACTTGTATAAAGAATTTATATTGAGACTCGTTGACATTGTGCTCATTCATTTTTTATCACAAAGCCTATTTTTAATATTTTTAACAAAATTATTAAACTCGGGTCGGCTTATGACCTAGTCTAAAGTTTAAGTCATGGGTTAAGAGAGTTAATCTAGTTTAGAGCAACATAGCTTTTTAACTTTTTTAAAAGTCAAACGAGTTTTGACTAGATCAATCAAGTTACAGGTAGACTAAATCACATAGATAAAAATTAAATTCGAATTATGGTTTCAACATAAACATTTTAAACATAGAATTTAGTATTCATACAATGGGTCTCATTGTGATGAAAGAACTTAATAAAAACCAGATTACATGGGTTAACTTCCACGCATTATAATTTAAAACTCGGTCTAGATTAAGAATTTGATAGGCAAGTAAATGAGTTGACTTGTTGGTTATATCAAGTTTAATAATAATAATATTTTCTATTTAAGCACCAAATTAATTGAAATCAAACTATGGTTTCGACATAAAAAATTTAAAAGTATTATTAGATATTCATACAATGAGTTTCATTGTGATTATAAAAAAAAAAACTTAATCCAAATCTCAAGTTATGAGTGGACTAGATCACATAGGTCAACTTCCACCCTTATAAATTTAAAACTTGACCTAAGCTTGGGATCTGGTTGGTGGGTGGGTCAATAAGTTGATTCGTTGGTTGAATCGGGCTTAATAATAATGTTATTTACTATTTAAGCACTAAATTAATTGAAATCAAACTATGGTTTTAGCATTAACATTTTAAAATTATAGTTAAACATTGTCCAATGCGTTTCATAGTGATTATGAAAAAACTTAACCAAAGCTCTGTTTGTTTGACGGAAAGTGATTTTCTGAAAATCATTTTCCAAACTTTTCTGCGTTTGTTTGCTATTAGAAAAGTTGGTCAACAGAAAACACTTTTCAGTCAAAGAAAAATTTGACTTGGTTTCCACGAAAGCGTTTTCCTTTTAATTTTGGGCTGAAAACACTTTCTAAAAGTTGTGAAAAATTAAGAAATGTCATATTATTTACTGATTATATCAAATTTGATCCTCAAACTTTTGATTGCTATATATATTTTGTTTTAATTTTTTTTCAATTTTATCCTTTAGAATTTAATTTTTATATTAACTTTGGTCCTTATTTTTATGATTGTTATTTGCTTTTCTCTTATCATTTTTTAATTGAAATTTTTTATCTATCAAATTTGATCTTCATTCTTTTGATTATTACTTATTTTATTTGAAATAATTTATGAAATTATAATTATTATTATTTTAATTTCATCATCTTTTAATTTTTTTTATCTGTTAGATTTGATCTCTATTATTTTGATTATTATTTATTTTATTTGAGATAATTTATGAAATTATCTTCTTTTTTTTAATTTCATTCTCATTCAACTTTTTAATTTGTAAGATTTGTTCTTTATTATTTTAATAAACTTGAAAAAAAATAAAACATTAATAAGTTATTTTTCAGCTTATTTTCCATGACATAACCAAACACTGAAAATTGTTTTCCAACTTATTTTTCATAACACTACCAAATATCAAAAAGTAATTTATTTTTTAAAAAAATCATTTTTTTTTAAAAAAATATTTTTTAACAAACAAACGAGACATTAAGTGTTTTAACTTTAAGTTTTTCAATTTAAATTTGATAAAGAATCTCGATAGAGCTAAAGAAAAAATATACAAAAAGAGGGGATAGTAACCATGTTATGAAACCTTTGTTGAATATTTTAGTATTATTATATTATACTATCATATATCAATAATGCTTAAGAATGTAGGTTGAATGGTAATTTAAATAGAGTTTTTTCCCAGACTAACACAGTGGAAAAAAAAATCTCAAATCAGCATAGTAATTAATACTTGCAGTAATATATGCGATGTTTGTGTTTTTTTTTTTTATTATTAACGTGGGTGTTTAGATCAGTTTGCGTGCACCTCGACTAATCTCACGGGCCCTGAAGTTAATGACCATGTAAGTCTCCAGTGGCCATTATATAAGCAACTACATGGCTCGAACCTGAAACCATAGAGAAAGCAAATCTTTTATTCTCAAGTTCTTATTCTAAATTATTATAGTTATGTTTGTGTATTTTCTAGTTGTACAACTAGCGAATTTGATTTTTCCCCCTTCAAATCCATATTTTCCCAACAATCTTAGCGTACACTAGATTGGTGTGGCCCCCATGATATCACAGAGCAGACCAAAAAAAAAAATTAACCCAGAAAAAAGTTCAAAAAACAATTATATTTTTAAATAAGAATTAAATCTTAATTAATTTAATAATATAATAACAAAATAAAACAACATAAAAAAACCTTAAAATCTATTGTAAAAAGAAGTCTTAAAAGTTCAAAAAACAATTATATTTTTAAATAAGAATTAAATCTTGATTAATTTAATAATATAATAACAAAATAAAACAACAATAAAAAACCTTAATATATTAATTTAATAATATAGTAAATATTTTTTGTTTGAAATGTAAAAAAAAAAGTAAAGTGAATTTAAATAAATTTTAAAGATAAATTTAAATCAATGGTAAAGTGAACAATATTTTTATCTAATATTAAGACGGAAACACATTAGATCTACCCATGTTGACATGCAAAACTTGTGGGGATAATCTTGTAAAAAATTAATTGAAAAACTAAATCTTTAATTAACTCAATATTCAAGGACAAAATTGGTAAAAAACAACACTCAATTCAAAAAATACTATGCGAATTCAGGTAAACCAATCAGACTTGCGATGCAAGTCAACCACGCGTTTGGATTTAGTATTTTTTTATCCTAAAGATTATTTTTTTAATAGATTTATATGACAATAAAATGCTTGTCAACCTTTTTTCATGAAATATTTTTTTAAAAAGGAAAAAAATCATGACGAGTGTGTGGGACTAAGAAAGTAAAGACAAGTCATTGACAACAAAAAATAAAATTTCATTTTTAAAATTTTTAATTTAAATGAAAAAATAGTTTATCGATAAGCAAGGGAGGAATTGTATTTTTAAAAATTGGGGGATAAAAAAATGCATAAAAAGAGAAAACAATAATAGCCTAGATGATGTGGTTTAACCCATCGAAGTTGTGATTCAGGTCATAGACTTTAATTGGATTCAATAATTTTGTTTTTTTATAAATTTATATCTAACCTAAATATATTTAAAAAGAAAAAAAGAGTTGAAAAGAAGAGCCTAGCATTGCGATATAATGACCCAACACCCTGGGACTTTAAAAGAAAAAGCCTAGGCATTTAGGCATTCATGCCCAGACTCATTATTATTATTTTTATTTAAAAAAAATGGACGACTTGTTATCTACTTCTATTTTCTTTTGAAAAAAAAGAATAGGCAAATAACACATCGCTCTATGTGGCAAACGACTTGTTATCTGCCAACCTAAATTTTACCCACCACTACAGTGATTGGAAAATCAGGATTATAGGTCAAGAAAAACTTGTTTTTCAATCAATTTCACTGAAAAAAATCTTACAAACACACTTAGAATACTAAGAAACCAATCTATTAACCTAATAAACCCAAAAAATGGTCCAAACCACAAATCAAACTGAAAAAATATCACATCCTCGATTTAGATATAATTTTTAGGCTATATGAAGGCTTAAAACAATCATCATAATATTCTCATCATCTAGTGGAACTCGTTGACATTAATTTTAACAATTTTAGTGGTCGGAAAAAGGTGTCAACAATGAACTTTTTCTACACTGGAATTTAGCGAGCTCTCTCTCTCTCCTTTAACAAAAAAAAGGGAAAATAAAGTTAAAAAGATCACCTATTAAGTTAAAAAGAATGAGAATTGATGAAAATAAAATTTGATAAAAAATTTGAATTTTGAAAAACCTAAGGGACTGATAAGCTATTAAGTTATAAAGATAAGGGACTAAACTAAATTTTTTGAATGAAATTAGAATATATCACCTATTTTGCTTGTATTTTTCACATTGATTCTCTATTTATCAATTTCATCATCTCATAAAAATAAAAATAAAAAATTGATTGGCCGGCTCAAAAAAAATTCAATTATGCAAAATAAAAAATTAAGGACCAAAATAAATTTTTTTAAAAAATATTATTTCAATTTATAGTGATTTATCATCAAATAAACAGTAAATAAATATACAATAAAATCATTATCTCTCTTAATATTTTTTTAATATGTGATAAAGTTAATATTCTACATGAAAGACACATTATGCTTGGTAGAGGTTAAGAGGGTGCTAAATTTTACAAGAGTAAACGTTTATTTATTTATTTATTTATTTATTAGCAGATGAATTATTAAAAGGGGTAATCATTACCCTCTATAAATTGGTGTTTTTTTATAAGATAATAGTGACCTCTAACCAACGTGTTTTTTTTCTCTCAAAATACGCACCAATTAATTTTTAATTTTCTCTCACAAATTATTACTAGTGTTATTATTATTATTAATTTTTTCTATTTCCACTAACTTTTAATCCTTCAATATATAAATACATCAAGACAAGATACATTGCCTATGGCTACTTAACAGAAAAGGACTAAATTGATACTTTTGGAAACTATGGATCAAACATTAAGAAATATCATAGGGACTGAAGTGAAATCTTGTGGAAACTGTAGGGGCTAAAATATATTTTACCATTTACTTTAGATTAAAAAATTAAAAAAACTATAAAAAGAGTTGTAGCGTTTTGTTAGATGAACATAAAATACCCGAAAATAATTTAACTTTCCCTCACTCTCGGAATCGTAACAGAACTCGACTTCCCTTCCCTGTCTTCCCCACGACAAAACTCCTCCTCCGCCGCGCCGCCACGACGCCACAATTCTCCTCCTCCGACTCTACTTTCATCCTTACTCACTACACTAGAAAGATTAAATAACATAAACCAAAGTTTCTTTCTTTTTAAGCTTGTTGTCAGCAACATAAGAATTAGGGAAAATTCAGCAACAGACCCATGAATGCACCAATTATTGGTCAGCCCTCTCTCTCTCTCTTTTCTTTTCTTTAGCTTATTTTATTTCTGGGTTTTCGTTTATGTGCTGAAATATTGTATTTTACTGTACTAATTTTGGCTAATGTTCTGGGTTTTTTTCTCGAAAAGATCCACTGCAAGGGGATTTTCCAGAGGTAATAGAGGAGTATTTGCATCATGGGGTTACGAAGTGCATTGCTTTCAATCGCCGCGGCACGCTTCTTGCTGGTATGTGATTAGAGCTTTATGTTCTTGAGTAATGTAGGTAGTAGTGGTTAGCTAGACTGCTAAGCTATTGTGGGTCTTGATTGTTTTTTATTAGTTTGATTGTTCTTGGTGTTTTCGTGATGGGTTTTTGCCACTGTGCTTGTGTAAATTTTTTGTTTTATTCAGTTTTTGGAGATAATGTAGAGTTTTGTGTATAAGAGGAGTTAAATTTCCAGGGAAGAATGCCGCAAGGTGTTAATGTTGGGGTTTTATGAGTTTTGTTGTTGATGTTAATGGTATTTTTAATGAACTATTTGATTTTGTCGAGGGTAGATGGTTAGTGATGTCTTGTTTTTATTAATCTTCTTTGTGTGGGCTTAGATGAGCATGGTTTTAGTGGTTTGAATGGAAATAGAGGTGATATAATTTGTAGTTAATTGATTGTTATTATTAGTGGTTTGTAGTTAGGATACCATACATGGATTGGAGAAACTAGAAAGAATTATTGTCTAATAATTTGGAGTGAACCTCTATTGTCTTTATCTGTGAAGCCTCTCCCTGTTAATCACTTAAGATTAGTTCAATCTTTTAGGCTCTTCACTTGTGTCTAGCCTATTGCAAATGGTTTCCTGAAAGCCTTGAAAAAACCATTCAAATGAGCAATTTTTCAGCTATGTAATGGATGTTATATGTGCCGTGGTACAAGGAGCCACCAAAAGGTGTAGTGAGCATGGCTTTATCAGTAATGGCCTCCACCAAGAGGTGTAGTGAGCATGGATTTATCAGTAATGGCCTATAAAGTTCTGTAGTACACACGGATTTTATGTTAGTTATAGTTGTGCGTGTCAATGGTGCTGAGCATAAGAAGAAGGTGAATTCCTGCAATAGATAAAGCCATCCATGTGGAATTCTGGTAGAATGTCAATAAAGGAGTTCTTTGAGATGCATTATGCAATCCTTGAAAATATGTGTTTCGTCATGATTTTATTCAAGCCTGGATTTATGCTTTGATAAGGAAACCATTCCTTTCTTCCCGTGCTTTAAGGCCTTGGTTATTTTTATTGCTCTTCATTTTTCACCACTTAAAGAAATATGTCAGTATTGTTTGAAGATATTCTGATTTCCTAATTGCTTTTGTTTTCTTTGCCAGCTGGATGTGCTGATGGAAGTTGTGTTATTTGGGACTTTGAGACCAGGGGAGTTGCAAAAGAGCTCCGGGATAAAGACTGCATTGCTGCCATAACAAGTATCTGCTGGTCGAAGTATGGTCATCGTATTCTTGTGTCATCTGCTGACAAATCACTAATACTTTGGGATGTTGTCAGTGGAGAGAAGATTACACGTATTACTCTTCATCACACCCCACTTCTAGCCCGGCTACATCCTGGTTCCTCTCTTCCATCTCTCTGCCTGACATGCCCACTTTCATCTGCTCCCATGATTGTAGATTTTAACACGGGAAACACCACTGTACTACCAGTTACAGTACCTGAAGCGGACAGTGGACCTGCCCCTCCATCACGTAATAAACCCTCTGATGGTCCCCCTTACACCCCAACTGCTGCATGCTTTAACAAGTTTGGGGATCTGGTTTATGTGGGAAACTCTAAAGGAGAAATACTTATAATAGATCACAAAAGCATTCAAGTGGATGCCATGGTTCCCACTCCTGGTGGTGCTGTTATCAAGAACATAGTGTTCAGCAGAGATGGTCAGTATCTTCTCACAAATTCAAATGACCGGACAATCAGGATATATGAAAATCTTCTTCCCCTGAAAGATGGTCTCACTGTGCTGGGGCACCTGAACAAGACTGTTGATGAGGTAGCTGGTGTTGAGAAAATGAAGGCTGTTGGATCAAAGTGCTTAGCACTTTTCCGGGAGTTCCAGGATACTATCACCAAAGTGCACTGGAAAGCACCTTGTTTCAGTGGTGATGGGGAATGGGTGATCGGTGGTTCTGCAAGCAAGGGAGAGCACAAGATCTACATATGGGATAGGGTTGGACATCTTGTAAAAATCCTTGAAGGTCCAAAAGAGGCATTGATTGATTTAGCATGGCATCCTGTTCACCCCATTATCGTATCTGTTTCCTTGACTGGCATGGTTTATGTTTGGGCTAAGGACCATACTGAGAACTGGAGTGCATTTGCCCCGGACTTCAAAGAGCTAGAGGAGAATGAGGAGTATGTGGAACGCGAAGATGAATTTGATTTGATACCTGAAACTGAAAAGGTAAACACAAAAAGGCTGGTTGAGCTAGTCTTTTGTCCGTTTCTATGTTTCTCAAAGTATATGTATGCTTGCAGGTAAAAGAATCAGATATTAATGAAGATGATGAAGTTGATATTGTAACAGTGGAGAAAGATGCTTTCAGTGATTCAGATATGTCTCAAGAAGAAATATGTTTCTTGCCAGCTACCCCATGTCCTGACGTTCCTGAGCAACAAGACAAGTGTGTGGGAAGTTCTTCAAAGTTGATGGATTCTAATAACTCTGGATCCCCGCTTTCTGAAGAAGCTGGACAGAATGGACAAGCAATGAATCATGCATCAAGTCCTCTTGAAGGTAACACCATATGTATTTTTAAAGATTCTTAAGTGGTGATTTTCTTATAACTAATGATCATGCTGTGATGTTTGTTAATATTCTCACTTCATACCATGAACTGGGATTCAAGATTTATCTTAAAAACATTAACATTTTCCACATGCCTGATTTGTCAATAATTGTAGACCACACTATACTTGTCTTTCTAGGAAAATGCTGGTTGTGTATGATAGTTGATCTCCAATGTGAAAAATGAAATTGTATAGTTTTAGCAGATGGAATTCTGATGATATCATGCCTAAATTCCTAGGCTTTTGGTATTCGAGTCTTTTAAGCAACCTGACTCTAAAGTTTTCAGTGTTAATTTCTTTGTCAAGTGGTGTCTAACTCGTATGCTGCAATGGATTCTCTTACAGAGGACACAGGAGGGACACGCATGAAGAGAAAACGAAAACCTTCAGAAAAGGGGTTGGAATTGCAGGCAGAGAAGGGCAGGAAACCCTTGAAATCTTATGGTAGAGTGTCAAAAGTAAGGAGTAAACCTGTTGCTGATCTGGATATCACTAACGGAATATATGGGGATGATATTTCTGACTGAGTATAGCTAGGTTATAGTTGACATACATTTAGTATTTGTACCTGCAAAGCTTCCTTATTCAGCAGGAAAACTTAGTCGGCATCATTTATTAGTTAAACAAGTTTTGCAAAATCAAATACAGTATTTTTAGCGGTACTCGAATTGTATCCCCGGTCCCCACCAAGTTCACTAGAAGCGCAACAACGGTCTTGACATTCTTTGACATTAAAAGCTTAGAACTGAGAACCCATGTACAACAGGATTATTTTATTGCCAATGTACAGTCTTTTGCAGCATCATCGATTGGTAGTTTTCATGCAACGTTCCTGTAAGAGCTAAACAACTCTGCCGCTGCCAGTTATGAAACATGTCATTTGGGAAAGGGAAATATGATATGTGGAAAGAGATGTGTTTTTTTTTCCTTCTTTTTTACATTATTAATAGTCAACTTTCTTGGAAATCATGGAACTTGCACAACCAACTTGATTAAATGCACTAACCCTCTTCATTGCAGAGTTGACCTAAAACTGTTCGGATGTCAAGTAGCAAGTAGAATGTCTAATCATATTCTGATGGAAGAATGATGGCTGAATGCAGGCCATAGTTCTTTAAGCAAATTCACCAGTCTTTCGCCTGCTTCGATTCAGCCTGAATGTGTAATATACCCTTCAGTCACTTGTTAGATCAACTGTTTGATATAATGCAACTCTTACCTGCCAATCCATCTTTGTTTTCCTAACAGAGCAGGTGGTAACAATCATCATAAAAACAGGGCACAAGCAGTCACATGCCTTGGGGCTTCTTATAGCTGTGATACTCACTACCGACCTTCGTTGCCCATTATTAACCCATCAATGCCGAAATTATAAAACTCCTCTCATTTCAATATCTAGTGTAAAGTACATGGTTACAGTATGATTATTTTTTTATTCGATTTAATTTTTACTTATAAAGACAACTGGAATTTTGTAAAATATAAAAAATAAAACCAAAATTGAGTCAGACCGTTCGGTTTTGGTTCAGTTCAGTTCGGTTATTTTATATTAAAAATTAAAATACAACCGACCAGTTTTGGTTTAGTTCGGTTCGGTTATTTTATATTAAAAACCAAAAACTATATTGTTTTTTTTTTGTTTTTTTTAGACTTTCTGATGGGATTGGTTTCGGTTTGGTTTTTCTATTCAGTTTGGTTTATTTTTAACTAAACTACTTCGGTTTGGTTGAGGTTTTTCGGTTTCAGACTTATAAAACTGAAATCAAACTGAATCAAATATTTTTTAAATATTCTAATTGATTTAATTAATTTTTTTTTATAATTCAGTTTTTTAATTAATTTTTATTTTTTTGATTTAATCAGTTTATTAATTTTTTTCTAACTTCTAATTACAGGTTGAATAAGTTAATTCTATTTTAATTTTAAAATTTTTTTTTTTGGAATAATTAGGATTGCTTCTTTTTTAATCTCCCAAGTTGACAATGCATGTACATCAGCTTTAATGACAAATGGCACCGTTGGGCTCATTGCTGGCCAAGACCACTTACAAGTCTACTTGGTGCCTCACTTTGGGTGATTGGACAAGCTAAAGGGATTGCTTAGAAACATTATCTCCATGAAATTAATTCATTATTTATCAATTAAAATAAATTTAGATATATCTTATCTTTCGGATTTGAATATACACATAAATATATATTATTCGATTGTTATTTAATATTCAACATAAAATAAAATAATAATATGTTTTTTAAACTATATATATATATATATTAAATGATAAATATTATACGCTTTATGTCAATATTGAAATATATGTATAATATATTGAATTAAAAAATATAAATATTCTACATATATATATATATATATATAATACAAATATATATCTTGGATTGGGTTTCGGATTGGTTCGATAATAATCTATACCATATTCATTACTCATCGAGTAAAATAACCATCCAAAAAAACTTATTTATTTAAATCCAATTGAATTAGTATTTATCAAGTTCAGATTAAATTATCATTTCTAATTATCCACATGATAAATCTAAATGCAAGTCTACAATGGCCAGCAAATGGAGATCAACACTACTAATTCATATTCATGGAATTCGATCTATAGGAATTAAAATTAAGTATATGAAATTATTTGAATCTTGAGAAACTCGTCAAACACTAACACCCCTACCAAATCACCTTCAAAAATTGAGAAACTAAAAGGATAAAAAAAAAAGAATTCTCAAATTAGTCCCAAAGTATTTCTAATTTTCAATAAGATTCCAACCTAAAAATTTATATCAATTGAACCTCCCACTTGCTACTATTCCTCAATCATATCCATTAATCTTTTCCCTAAAGTGCAAATGGCATGCAATGAAATGATAATTATTTTTTTTGTAATAGCTAGTGATGATCTTAAATGAGAGATCTAAGTGAGGAACTCAGGAGGTAAGGGACTTAATTGAAATTGTATATTATAGGTGGACCCATTTATCAATTAGTAAAATGGTTAGGGGCTAATCTATGGTTTTCTTCTAGGAAAAAAGCTTGCACGTGTGCATATGTATCTCTTGGAAGGTTCGAAACAAATGTCCAAGGCAGACAAGTGGAACACGTTCCTCATATGGGCACTCAGCAAACTCTTCCTTGTGTTAATCAATCTTGAACAATTATGAAGTTGTGAAAACTTCATATAGTAATTAGCTTTTTATATGTAAGTTTGGATATAGGTTTTGTATATCAAAATAGGAGATCTTCTAAAAAATAATGGAATAATCTTTTGAAAAACAAAAAAATAAATAATTTTTTTGCTCAACTTAAATAAAATTAAGTTTATTTTTTAAAAAAATATGTAAGATAATAATAATAGCAATTAAACTAAAGTTAGCTAAATATAAAAATTGAGGAACCAAATGTATTTTAAGTAAAAAATAAATAAAAAATTTCACATTGTAACAAAAAAATAATAATAATGCTTGTGATACTTGCAGATCTCTGGTCTCTGGTTTGAGAATTGTTTTTTAATTAAGTTAGTTTAGGAAAAAAAAATAATTAAAACACTATGAATATGTCTAAAATTTTATTGAGAATCAGCCAAATATATGTGAGGATATCCCAATGGTTAAAAACATATTATTAACAATACTTTACAAGTCGTGGGGAAATTACTGTTGCTTTCCCACGCGTGTATTTATATATTATAATTATAATTATAATAATAATAATAATAATATATACTAAGATACTCTGAGCTGTTTTTTTATCTTTTTTATTTTTTTTGTTTTTTTTGTTTTTTATGCATTTATGGTTTTTCTTTGCTTTTTTCTTTATGTTTTTTTTCTTTTAATATTTTTTTTAATTTAGTTTGTTAATGTTAAATTTTTTTTATTTAGTTATCAGATTTTCATGACACGGATCCCGAGTTTGACGGGTTAACCCGTAATTTTTTTTCTTTTTAATTAATTTTTTTCGTTTAGTTTAGTTTGTTAATGTTAAATTTATTTTTATTTAATTATCAGACTTTCATGACACGTATCCCGGACTTGACGGATTAACTTGGTTTGACAGTTTAACCCAGTTAACCCGTCAATTTTTTTTTTTCTATTTAGTTATCAAACTTTCATGACGCGAATTCCATGTTTGACGGGTTAACCTGGTTTGAAGGGTTAACCCAGCTAATTCAGATTTTTTTTTCTTCATTAGTTTTTTTCTTCCTGTTGATTTTTTTTCTTTGTTTTTTTCTTTTTCATTAATCTATTTAATTATCACACTTTTATGGCATGACCTTACAGCCAGACCCACATCCAAGGCTATTGGGTCTAGTGTTGCAGCCAAATTCACTTAAACTTAGGTCATGCAAGTTTAATATTATTATTAATATTATAAATATTACTTTTGGGTCAGGCGTTGCAGCCAAACCCAAGACTCTTGGATATAGTTTTGCAGAAAGACCTAGCACTTTTAGATCTTAGTTTTTTTAAAAAAAAAATTATGCAAAAAAAATTAACTCGCGGCATCGCGCGGGTCATGTAACTAGTTTATATACTAAATCACGTGGGGTGGGATTTTCACTATATATTTGTTATTGTGTAAAATTTTGTTTTTTTTTTCACTTTGATCCTCCAACTTAAAAAATCACGCAAATTATATAATTGCGGCCCCTCAAAATTATTCCAATTCCATTCTGATACAAATATTTATTTTTGTTATTTTTATGTTTCTGGTTGAGAGAGGATAGAGAGATGGGTTGTCGAATTTCGACAGTAAAGAGAGAAACTTGATGTTGGCATCGATTTAGGCCACCAAAATGAAAGATTTTTGTGTCAAATTGTTTCATTTGATGCGAGGAGTTTATATTAGGTGTTTTTGTACCTTAAAAATTCATGAAAAAACAGATCTAAACTTGGATTGATTTTTGATTTCGGGTTGAGTTCAGTTTTTGGAACAATGTTTTGGGTTTTTAGGCCACTAATGGGGTTCTCATGATTTCTAGGGCGTTTCATATGTGTTTTAGGTGAAAAATGAATTGCAAAATAGGTTTTTAAGTTTAAAGAGCATAGATTCTGATTTTCTGATCACCACAATGGTCGTAATCCAGATAAAATAAGCAAGTATGACTACCAGACCCATGAGCATGAATTGGGTCTAAGAGCCATGTCAAACCCAAGGTGCTGGGGTCATGCAATCATGTTAGACTCAAGCACCTTGGGTCAAGTAATAATTGAGTCTAACAATCGTGCTCTTGGAGTCTGGTATGACTATATGACCCAAGTACCTTGGGTCAAGCATGGATTGAGTCTGATATGACTGCCTGATCCAAGCGCTTTGGGTGTGGCAGACATGCCAGACCCAAGGCGCTTGGGTCCGGCAAGCATGCCCGACCCAATATCTTGGGTCCGGCATAATTATCAGATCTAATATCTTGGGTCGGATAAACTTGCCAGACCAAATATTTTTTCCCTTTTATTTTATTTTATTAATTTAATATTTTATTTTTCAAGATTAAGTATCTTGATTTACATATTTAAATCAATTTCTCAAGTTTTGTTTTTAAATATCATTAATGATTATTTATTTATTTATTAGCGTATATAATTCTTAGTTTATTTAATTATATATATATAAATTTTTTAATGAATTATATTTTTTTAACTATAAAATGCATTAAAATTTTTATATATATATATATAATATTTTATAAAAAAAAATAAAAATATTTATCCCGCATTGCTAGTCACGTAGCTGGTATGTATGATAAAATGTTCCAATATTTAAGACCAAATTAAAAAAATGGCAGGCAAGGCAAGAAAGAAGGTGCAAAAGGAACAAGACAAGTCTACATCAAAAAATAATAGAGCAGCAGCCAATGATGACATGGGTTCTGCTTTTCCTATTAAAATGAAGGAACCAAAGCAGCAGGCTGCAGGAGCACAAAACCTTTGACTTGATCTTCAGCCACTTTCACCTAACCTCAAACTCAAAAATAAAAAAATGAGAAACAAAAATATCAAACACATAAAAAATCAAACTTTGACCGTCTTCTTCTCCCTGGTATTCATTGAAATGCAAGAACTTTCGTTAAATAACAAGAAGAAGTGCAATATTAGCAAAAAGAAAGACTAAAAAAGACTTCATCTTTTATGGGGTTTGAGCCAAAAAAGAAAGAAAGCTAAAAATTTTGAGAGAAAGATTGTAACTTGTGAGGATGAGGAGTGCGAAAAAAGCTGCAGAAGAAGCAATAGAGGCAATTGGGTTAGGATATGATCTGGGTTTTGATTTAAGGCTTAAGTATTGCAAGAAAAACTCACCAAGATTGATAGGGATTAATGATGATGGTAAACAAGTGCATAATATGGTGATTCCTGGTGGGTTTTCTATTCCTAATGTTCCTAAATCTATCAAATGTGATAAAGGTGAGCGTTTGAGGTTTAGTTCTGATGTTCTTTCTTTTCAACAGGTAAGAGGAATTCACCTTTACTTTGTTCTTTTTGTTTATGTTGCTGTCCGCTTTTATTTGTGTTCTTTGTTGAATTTGCATGTCTAAGTTCCTGTCTTTGTGTCTGTGTTCTATTTATGGAATTTGTATGATCAGGTACCTGTCTTTGTGTTTGTTTAAGAAAAGAAAAGGTTAAAGAATTTGCTGCACTTTTAGCTGTCTCTTATGAGTGATGAGCCCATGAGAGTTTATGGTTGATTTTGCAATATCAACTATTTTTCTTCAAGGAAGATGAAAAAAAATATGTTAGAATAGATTGTTCTATGCTTCATTAAGCCCTATGATTACAATAAAGTTATCCCATTAACTTTTTCTCTCTTTGCTTCTTCTTCTTCTTCTAGTCAAATGATAGTTTCAAATTCATTTGGACAGTCCAATTTGAGGAAGTTTGTTGATTTGAACTGCCGTGTTGAAATGAAAGGGGCGTTTTTTTTTTGTGCGAATAAACTGCCCTGAGGGTAGAGTTTGCTGTGATTGAATATAGATGGGATCAATTGGGAAGTAGATATGAAATTCGCATTGCAATCAAGAGCAAATTAAATTGTTTCATGCTTTAGTATACAACCGAGGGTATAGATTGCTTTTTAATGGATTATAATGGTGTTTGGTTAGAGATATAAGTAGCTTGATTCATCAGTTCATAGTGTTTTCCCTTTGCTTTCAGATGTCAGAGCAGTTCAACCAGGAATTATCTCTTTCTGGAAAAATTCCTTCGGGCCATTTCAATTCTGCATTTGAATTTTCAGGAGTTTGGCAGAAAGATGCTGCCAATACTAAAGCCCTTGCTTTTGATGGCGTTAACATCACTCTTTACAGCATTGCACTAGATAAGTCGCAGGTGGTGCTATGTGATCATGTTAAAGAAGCTGTACCATCATCATGGGAACCTGCTGCATTGGCAAGGTGAGATTCTGTGGCTTCTAAAACATATCTTCAAAGAGCTCAATGAGGTTTCCATATATAATCTCAAAGCTCTTTTGATTTGATTGCCACTCCGCATCTAGATCAGAAGAGGATGCTTGTTTTTTCTTCACCTTGTGATCATATTTCAAGTTTTTCTCACACCATATCTAAGCTTGTAATAATTCTGACCATAAAAATCTTACCAATACTGATTCACCGAATGGTAAGTCTAGGGAATTTTACAATTATTGGTTGAAGCTGGCATATTTGTGACAACAAGAACATAGTGTGTTCGTGGTCCGATTAAATTTTTCAGCCACAACACTGGGCAAAGTTTTTGTATGTTTGGATGCAAAATTCATGTCAAAACAATCATCCTGTGGTGCGGGTATCCTGTGTTCAGTATATTAGGGTGGTAATACCTGAAATGCAATTTTATTGAAAACATTGGAAAGAACTTAGATGCAAGTATTTTAAAATATGAGATGGAAACTAATGATGGTTCATAGAAATGCTATTGTTAATGTATTTCATTAGTGCCACAGGATTTTATCACCAGTTTCACTTTGCATTGGATTTTATTTAACTTGTTTGGTAGACTATGAAGTTAGCAGAAGTGAATGTGAGTTGATCATTGAAGGTCTGTTATGATCATATCTTAATATATTTCCTTTTTATTGGCGGGATTATATACTTGGCTTTGTTGATCTAAGGAAGGGAATGGAGTTTAAGGTGTTTAGCAGACCAATAGTTTCCTATACATAAGGCTCTGTGTAACATCTTACAAATAAGACTTAATACTTCTGAAGGAAAACCTTGGCTATGTTCTGTCTGTAATCGTAAGTTAAGAAAGATAAAATGTTGCATTGTTATCAGCACATATGCTTAAGTGTTTAATATATCTGTAGCTCAACAGGCACTCAATAAACAAATGTTAGTATTCTTATGTCTCTCTCTTGTCAGCATTGGTCCTCTTTAACCTTTCCTATATAAATAATGGATCTGCAATGGGATAGCTGTATTAGAATTACCAAAAAGTTTGATTCTGCCATTCAACTATGACATGTTCTTACTTGTTGGAGTGTCTGTACTTTGGTTGTATTGATTGTTGTGTGCATCTGTGTTATAGACTGAGTATTGCATTTGTAGAAATTTAACCCTGTTAGTGATACGTATTACATTGATAATTGATTATATGCTTTGTACAACTGAAACAGACATGAAATTTCTGTGACCTTTTATGCTTCTTATTACACTGATAATTGGTATATCCTTGATAACCTTGTTCTGACTTCACTGTTTCTTTCCAGTTTTATTGAGAAGTATGGTACGCATGTTATTGTTGGCATCAAAATGGGCGGAAAGGACATGATATGTATGAAGCAACAACATTCATCGCCTCTCCCACCTGTTGATGTACAGAAAAAATTAAAGGATATGGCTGACAAAATGTTTGTAGATGGTGTAAGGAGCACCATGAATTCTGATAAATTTTATGACAGAGAAAAGGTTAGAAAATCAATCTATCTATGCCCCCTCTCATAATTTGACATGAATGAAATTCAAGAATCTCGTGTGGATATGTTTCATAGCTTAATTTGATCATTTTTCTTCCCAGGTTCTCCAGCTGCAGGGGCTGCCATTCATGGACCAACTGCCATCTAGTTCTTATTCCCAGACAGAGGTACACTTGTTAAAAATGTGAATAAATTCCTAGTTTCCTAACATTGCGCAACTGGCATACTGAAATTTGATTTTAATCCCTACAGATTGTGCAGTGGTTGTTATTTTAGTTTAGTTGACTCTCCTTTTTCTTCCATATGACCTGAATTCCTTATGTTGGATTTTGTCAAATTTGTGTTTAATTTGCAGCACATTAAATTCATTAGCAAGCGCAAAGGTGGAAATAAAAACCTACCACACAAGGAGTGGTGTCAGACTGTTCAGACTGAACCTGATGTTATCTCAATGTCATTTGTGCCAATCACATCATTATTGAGTGGAATCAATGGGAGTGGATTTTTGACCCATGCCATTAATCTCTATATCCGTTGTAAGCATGAAATTTCTTCTCGATTTTGCATGTTGATGTTGTGCAATTTGTGAAGATGAGAATCTGATAGTGCACATTCATTGTGTTCCTATGGAATACTTGCCGAAGAAAATACATTTCAAAGCTGAAAGGAAACTACTGTTTATTTAAATTATCAACAAATAAGGATGGGTTAGATGGCATGCATTTGGCTGTATATTGTAAAATGATAGCAAAATTAAAAATCTTTTGTTGGATTTTCACGCTCGCTGAATTTTTTTGGCTATTAAATCTTACCTATTGTTTGGTTTGACCTGTTTCTGAGTGCAGATAAGCCACCACTTGATGAATTACACCAGTTTTTGGAGTTTCAGCTTCCAAGGCAATGGGCACCAGTATTTGGTGAGCTTGCCCTTGGTCCTGACAGGAAGCAACAAAGTAACGCATCTTTGCAGTTCAGCCTCATGGGTCCTAAGCTTTATGTTAACACAACACCAGTAATGCTCTTACCATCATGTTTTGCTTTGTGGGATTGTCGTTTCCTTTCTTTTGTTAGGGCCTTGCATTTTGCTTTCAAGTTTTTCATTCTCTTCATTGAAGAAACCAAAGCCCATTCTATTGCCATTCATCATATATGAGATCATAGTACCACTTGGAAAGTAATTGCATCTCAAAGCGATCGTAAATCTTGTCTCAGTCTTACTTTGAAGATCAAGAGTGGAAAAAACACACTTTACAAAGTAAAAGTAGCTATCCTACGTTGTCATTAGTAACCATTACATTGTGATTGACTTTGTCTGAGAGCAGTAAATATCTATAATAAGGGAAAGTGGATGATGCTCACCACCTTGCTGTTGTATTTATTTTTTTAACAATACATGGCAGGTTGATGTGGGGAAGAAGCCGGTTACTGGCCTTAGACTGTACTTAGAAGGTAAAAGAAGCAACTGCTTAGCGATTCACTTGCAGCACCTATCTTCACTTCCGAAGACCTTCCAGCTTGCAGATGAACGAGGTGGCAACATTTCAGATTTCTCCTCTGACCGCAGATATTATGAGAAAGTGAAATGGAAGAGCTTCTCCCATATCTGCACAGCCCCTGTTGAGTCGGAAGATGATCTCTCGATTGTCACCGGGGCACAGTTTGAAGTTGGAGAGTCTGGTTTGAAAAAAGTTTTATTTTTGCGGCTCCAATTTTCTCGAGTTATCGGTACCACAACTCTGAGGAGGTCTGAATGGGATGGTTCCCCTGCCTTGAACCAGAAATCTGGAATAATGTCCACATTGATCAGTACTCGTTTCTCAAGTGCTCAGAAACAACCTCCTCCACAACCAGTGGTAAACATAAACTCAGCCGTGTACCCAGGAGGCCCACCAGTCGCTGCCCAGACCCCTAAACTTTTGAAGTTTGTTGACACAACAGAGATGACAAGAGGACCACAAGACGCACCTGGATACTGGGCCGTGTCTGGGGCAAAGCTGAATGTAGATAAGGGAAAAATCTCTCTTCGAGTCAAGTATTCTCTATTGCCTTTGGTTTTACCTGATGATGATGTATCAATAGAGATGTAACTCGTTATTTTGAAATGGGAGTGTGAAAGAGAGATTTTATGCAGGTAAACAAGATCTTAACAGGGTTTGTATTCGTTGGGGTAAGGATTTCTATGAGAAATTCAGTGGCGGGTGGTTGCGTACAAATCTTCTATTCTATTATGTAATCTCTGCAGAGCTTTCAGTCTTTCATGCTGTCTGTGAATATATTGATGCCTGATATTAAAGATTTGCTACGGTTTCTTTTTCTTTTTGTTTTATACTTTTTCCGAACCAAATAGAAGCTGAGGTCTCTGAACCTGAGATTTCTATTTTAGTAGTGTTCCCTGCCAATTCATCTCCGAGTGGTTTTTTCATTTGGTAGGCAAATTTGTTCGACAATATTTTTGAAAATCTTTCTTTTTGTTACAAATGAGAGGCTGTCTCATACCTGACAACTATTAGGGAAGAGAGGGAGAGCGGTGTATTTTTTTTAAAAAAATAATTATAATTTTTTTAATTTAAATTAATAATTTTTTGATGTTTTTAAATTAAATTGATATTAAAAATAATTTTTAAAAAATAAAAAATATTATTTTAATATATTTTCAAATAACATTACTAATCCATTATATATACATTTTAAATTCCAAGTCATAAATTTATTGGCAATATCTCTATTGCTATCGACCATCACACAACAATCCATGGTCTAATTTTCTTAAAAAAATACAATTCCCATGAGATTGCACATGTAATAATAGGACTAATATTTTTTTTTTTACCTGTTTGGGAGTGCGGTTGTAAGTTGCTTTTTAAAGTGTTTTTTTATGCTGAAATGCATCAAAATAATATATTTTTTATTTTTTTTTAAATTAATTTTGAGATTAACACATCAAAACAATCCAAAACATATAAAAAAATTAATTTTTAGCAAAAAAATTTTAATTTTTAAAAAACATGAGTATAACTATATTTTCAAACACTTACTAAGAAGAAAAACAAGTTTTAGATTTTAAATTTCATACACAACTATTAAAAATCAGGATAATTTCATGCATTATTATCAACCATTCAACAATTTCTATAACTTCCGTTAACCATCCATCAATTCCCATAACCACCATAAACCATTTAATAATTCTTATAATCACCATCAACCACCCACTAGTTCCTATAATCGCCATCAACCATTTAACGAATCTTTGAATCATTCAGCAATTCCTAGAATTTCCAACAACCACCCAACCATTCGTATAACCATCATCAACCACCATAGAACTACAGAGAACTATTCAACAAAATCAAAGATAGAAACACACAACATGTAGATAAACACTCATTACAATTTCATTTATTTTTTAGTATATTATTTCTCATCCTATTTTTACTAACTTCTATGTCTGCAAGCAAACTCATGAATCAACTTAATATAATAACCATGAAAAGCTGAAATCCAACCCAAATTCGGTTTTAAGTTTTTTACGACTTCAGAAAAAAAAACTAAAATTTTAGCCTACTTACTGCTTCTCAATGAATATCAAGAAGCAATAACCTTTATTGTGTTATGATGTTGTAAAGACTCATGTGAAGTCTCTAATTATTATTCCCATTCCATGCCCATCTTATCATTTCCAGCTTCTCTCCCGTTCTTGTAGACTCACGTCGTGTAGAGCCAATCCTTGATTGGACTTGTTGGTTGACTTGAATCAGAGAAGTTGAGCAAGAATTACAGGCCCTTTACAGCAAAAGTTTATTTATTTATTTATTTATTTTTATTGTATATGAAAGTATTTCAGAAGGCAAACGAACCCTTTGTAGAGGTTACTTGAATCTCCTCAATATAAACCATTAATCAAATATCAAAATTTATCTATATGCTCTTGTAATTTGAAAAAGAAGAAGAAAGAAACATCAAATACCAAAGAGAGTGTTTACTAGGGGACTCTAAAGCAAGTAAGAGGCCATTATTGAGATAAAATTTGAATCAAAGTTTGACATAATCCCTTATCCCTCCAGCTCGTGAAGATTTTCATGTATAATAGATTACGAAATTCGAACATAGTTGATACTATTTCCTTGTATAATAGATTGTGTGATAATTCTTAGCTGTAAATGTTAAACTTACATTCTATATAATTCAATATAGGCCATGCATCATGCAAGAAAGTTTTTCCAAAAACTTCATGAGCTCACAGTTTCTAACAATGACATATTCTTCTACCTTGAATGAGCTTGATTTTCCCCCAGCCAGAACTACGCTGCCTCGTATTTCTATTAAACTAGACTCAGCCAGCTACCTGTTATGGGAGGCACAAGAAGTCCTTATTCTACATGGCGATGGTCTTTCCTTGGTATGTAAAAAATGAAGCTCCGTGCCCGCAAGCTACTACTATCAACGATAAACTAAGTGGATCATAATTGATGTCAAAGATAAATGAATCATTCTCCATCTTTTAAAAATAAGTGTGACTCATTCATATCACTATTAATAATTTTTTTTGGTGTTAGTAGATTTCTCTCTTTAATATTTTTTTTATGATACTGATGATGTCATAATCAGAATTTTGATATATCTCTGGAATCTTTTTTTTTTCTTTCTTTACTCTTTCTTCTCTCCAATCCATTTTATGTTTTTTTATTGAATATTATTATTTTGAATAGTGACAAGTTATAAAAGTCATATTTTTCAAGTTCTTTATGTATAAATTGTGCTTTTTCACAAATTATTTTTTCAATTGTGCTATTCCGTCAATATTTTTAATTAATTGTCCTAATTTAAAAACAAAATCCACAAAAACACACAATACTAGCAGAGTACTAATTTGCAAGAACAATTAAAATATATTTTTTTTTTTACAAGAATAAGGATATAAGTCATAGTTATTAAATTCAATCTGAATTAATATGTTAATCTAAGAAATTCGAGACTAAAACTTATTTCGAAATGAGTTTTAATTTAAATTCAAAAATAGACAAATCAGGTTTAAACCTCAACAATTCAATATTAAAAAATAAAATAAAGCAATAACGTGAAATAAAATTTCCATCTAGTCCTTATAACCTTGTAAAGAGATTAAAATGAATAATATGAAATAAAATTCAATATTATAATTTAGATTTAAACAAGTCACCCTATTTCTGTTTTTGGGCATGCATGCTACCCATGCTTAACTCCTTTGGGCAAGACTAAACTTGATTATATATATATAAAAAAAAAAGGTTTATCTTCCTTGGTTGTTCAACCCACAACAAGGGCTATTGGTGATGAACTCACGTTTCCTTTCACTCATCGATAGGATCCTATCCAAGATGATTTGGAATTTTTCAAGGATTTAAACGAGCCCTCGGGCTTGATATACCAAATTTAGCATCTACATTCAACAACTAGCTAGTTTTCAACTTTGTTCTTCTGATAAATCTATCTTTTAATCGTTGCCATGGCTCTAATAACATTCTTATGCTCCTGATTTACGTTGATGGCATCATCATCATAGCAGTAAATTCTTCACAAATCAGCAAATTTATTTCTAATTTGGTGTTAGTCTTCAATATGAAAGACCGTGGAAAATAGCACTATTTCTTGGGAATTCAAGGTGGTCGTGATCAATCTACACTAGCTATTACTCTAACTCAAACGAGATATGTGCTCTCTCTTCCTTAAGAAATTGGTTTGGATGGTGCCAAACCTGTTACAACACCATTGGCCACAGGTGCTCCATTGCCAGCCAATGAAGGTGCTCTTTTGCTTGATCCATCTCGGTATCGGCAAATGGCTGGATTAATTCAATATATGACCTGAAATCGCTCTTGTATGTCAATCCATGCAATGTCCCCGAGACATTGTTGTCAAGCAAATTTATCGTTATCTTAAGGGAATGCTCGATCAATCTTGGGCTTCATTTTGTCAAGCCTCCTCTTACTACGCGTCACGGTTATTGTCATACTAAATGGGCAGGTTCTTGGGATGATCGTCGATCCATAACCAGTTTTGCTAATATTTATGAGTGATAACTTACTATCTGACAGAAGCAGAATATCATGATTTAGTGGCTGCCATAGCTAAGCTCTTGTGGTTTATGCATCTGCTCAAATAGCTTGGATATGATTTATCCTCACCCACATTCTTAGTGCTATCAACATGGCTAGAAATATGGCCCTTCATCATCGCACTGAACATATATAGAGATTGATGTCCATTTTGTTCGTTAACAAGTAGCCCTCCCTCGATGTTATTTCTTTGGCACACATCTCAGATTATGATCAAATAGCTGATGTATTTACAAAACCCTTGAGTGCTCCCAAATTTGTTCCAAATGATGACAAGCTCTTCTTCGGTTCCGTCCTGCCCTGAGCTTGACGGGGAATATTGAGATACGATTTGAATCAAAGTTCAGAATTATCCTTTATCCCTCCAACTGGTGCAAATGATCCTCCACAACTGGTGTTCCTCGCAATTGATACTCTCCGGTTATTATTTCCATGCATAATAGATTACGAGATTCTAGCATAATTGTTATTATTCCCTTGTATAACAAATCATGAGGTAATTCTTAGCTTGTTAAACATACATTCTATATAATTCAATACAGGCCATGCATCATGCAAGTGAGTTTTTCCAAATGTTTCATTTTCCTTGCACAGTTTTTCCAAATATTTCATTCTCCTTGCAGCCATGACACTAATCATGTAAGCAAGGAACAAATCAATTTCAGCACAACCACAGAGTCGAATTTAATAAATTTGTCACATAAAATCAAATCAATTACATTACAAAGACCAGACCCAACTACATGGGTTAGCTCAGTTTGAAACCTACACACATGAGACTGAACATGGTTGGAGGAATGAAAACAAATATTGCTACAAGCTGAGAAAGGGAAAGCAAAAATGTGAGAATCAAAATAAGGTGAGATGAGAGACCACTACAAAGGGCTATGGCATAAGACTAGACTGCAAGATAAATTTGTTTTAGACACTCAGAAGTATTCGCTAACAAAAAGATTACCACATGGTGTTCCCCTGCACAAGCAATAGACACTCGAGCAGTCCTGCATGGGGCCTTAGGTGCCACCAAAAATTGAAAACTTTAGCACCTCAAGTATAGTATCTTTCACTTGAAATGGTCTTGCTGGAGAATTGTGATAAAATTGGGAGATGGCCCATCTTCATCCTTCTGTTTCCAATGTTCTCCACTGCTTTGGATGTACCATGATACCTTTGGAGACAATGGTGTATAAAGATCTGCATGTTTGGAATTATCAGACAAATGCATTGCTTTTCTTTAATAATATTAAGTGTGTGTTTGTCTAAGTGACACTTTTCAAACTGTGGTTAGCCACAAAAAGCATCATTTTTTTATGCTTTTTGCACAGCCAACCAACCGTAATTTGAAACGCGGTTGGCTGTGTAAAGGGCTTTAAGGCTTTTGCCACCCTAGAAACTGAAATCCATGTAATGTTTGTTTTTTAACATATTAGCATGAACACAAGTCATCCATGCAGTAACTGACATTTCAAGGCGGTGAAGAAAACCTACCATCATAAAAAGAACTTGAATCTGATCCTTTACAATTAAAATTACATTACACATTTGGCTGCAGCCAACATAACCACTTGTTCCAGCAAAATAAAACTAGAGCACATCAGTACTGGTGTAGGAGTGGAAACATTATCTTGTTTGCTTATAGAATATAACATCTTTATAGTTAATAGCTACCACTCATTTTCTACAATCTTCACATAACATTTTCACAAGTATCATGCGTATTACCTTGAAATTACTTGCAAAAAACCAATTATTTAACTTAGTATTTATTTATGAAGGCATTTTGTCTTCAAGGTAGTTCAACTTGCACATTTTTTATTCCAATCAGTGATCTTTGCGGTCAAATCTTGTAATTGATTCATAATTTTCGAAGCCTGACAGTTGATAAAAAGGGTGCTCTCAAAAAAAAAAAAAAAAAACAAAAACACCTGATGGTCTCATCTGCAATGAAGACTTCAACATCTCTAGCCAGATGCTGGAATCTAAAGAGTTTCTCTGAAATCATTTCAAAATTGTTCAAGAACCTCAAACAAATATTCAAACCTTTCCGTAAACCTATAGATATTTTTGCCTGTTCCCATTACAAACTCTTACATCTTACAAATTGAGTGACTTGCTTTCTCCCCTCACTCAGCCAACTTCTTTTCTTCTATAACCTGACTCATGCTCTTTTCCTAATTCATCATACTGAGAAACCCCACATAGTGCTCCTGATAACTTCTTAGAAAACACAACTCATTTCTTGTATGTTTCTGTCTCTATAAAATGAGCATTAATGCTTTATATTTTCACAATTTTGATTTGACTAATAATGATTTTTTAATTAGAAAGTAATGAAATTGCAGGTGCAACATTGCTCGAACATTAAGCAAATATGAGATACCTGGCAAGCATGCATTTAAGTCACAATTTTAATATCTAGCAAGATTCACCAACCTAAGTGCACAAGAGATTTACCTGTCAGGATTGGTGGATCTGGTTCTCTGGTGCTATGTAATACAAAGGTACCAGATAACACAGTAACAAACCCACAAAGCTCCGAAGCAATGCTGCTTGCACTCTGACCAGAATAATCCTTCAGAAAAAGTACAAAAACAGTTAGAAGTGCTCATTACTCTCTGTCTCCCTCCCCCCTCTCTCTCTGCATGGGCATTTGTGCATAAGGATACCTTGAACATTATTGCACTGGCAAGAATTGTAAAAGACGTAAACCCGGCATAATAGATGGGAGAAACAATTGCTGTGTTGAACGTATCCAGGGCCTGCAACCACACCAGATCATTAGATGAGAACTCATATTGAACCTGAAGCACTATTAAGGCAATGCAACATATTGACTATAATTTTGGAGACTAGGAATCTTTCAAATGTGCAAGAAGAAGAGGAAAAGAGAATCATCTTTTAACCAACCATTGTCGCAGATTTTCAAAGTGTATTCAGCACTTGTTGTCAGATAACCATGAACATTTATGATGTGAGACTTAAAAGTCAACAAAAGAATCATACACAATTAACAAAATAATAATAAACAACCAAAATCTGTTCAGAGTACCATGTGCATCTCCTGTTCATTTAAACCCTATCACCAATATATTCTTAATGAGACCACACATTTGTATAGATTGAATTCTTATAGGTGTATCATGGGAGATATATGATGGAGTTCAATTGAGGTTTCTGAAGTTTCATGGCAAGGAGGCATCTGCCTAAAAGTGTGTTCGTTAGAGTGCATCACTAATATTGGTTGACTTATTACATAAAAGTGTTTGAATTTAAAATCAAATGTTACGCTCACATATTCCAAACCATTGTCCATGGCTAAGGGTCCAGACAACTTCATTCCATGCAAAGCACTACACGAGTGCAAATTAAGAAATATAAACACTTCTTTTATGTCCATAATTTCATGGCTCAAGAATTCAGATTTTCTGCTAGGAAAACTCATCCAGTTTCAGAGCCCCAAAATAGTGAACTTATTCTCTAAATTCTCTTCTTTCCTAACTTGAAACCAAAATATTTTTTTTGGTACAACTTTAATATTGTAAGAAGATAGAAAATGCTAAGCATTCCTAATTTGTAACAGAATTTTATCTTATTCCTCCTCAAGTCAAAGACACTTTTCGATCCGTACCTAAAATAATATACTAATGGTTCTTTAACCATTATAGCTATCCTGGTCCTAGATTAAACTATAAACTTGCAGGTACTAAACCATTTCAAATCTTAATAATATCAGATCCCTCAAGACGAGAATGCGCGTGCACACACCCAACTAGGTCCAATGAATATTCACTAGTAATGGATTGGAGGCAATGATGATAGTAACCTAGTCTCAGGACAGTCATAGATAGATTTGAGCATCAATAAGAAGATAGGAAAGCAACTCTTTCCAGAGCTGTAAAGTAATTTGGTCCTCATTTGCATAAGCATGCTTGTCACACGGAAATTGGTTAAACATCACCAACTCACTAGCTTGTAGCACTTAAAGAGAAAAATGCCTAACCATTCAGATAATACCAGAGTGACAGAACTGCATATTAAGATACTAACCATGTTTAGATAATTTAATTGGGTGATGATGCAAGTAATTGCAACCATTGCAAAAATCCACGTTTGGAAGTATTTGGCTTGGTTTGTGCCCTCTAGCGTTAATTTTATTGCAATGCCAATGGCTTTTATACTCATAACCTGCAAAACAAGAAAGCCTGTAGTTATTATTGTTATAAGAACACATGCAAATGTTCCATTGAGGTTTAAGTTTCAAAGTTCCTAGACCACATGCATAAACCAAAGGTTTTAAATTCATTCAATCCTAGTATACACCTAGCAAGGGCTTAAGAGATACTTACTGTCAATGATCCAATTACTGAGCAAATTCCTATATAGACCAAAATGTTGGTTTGGCCATAGCGTGGAGAAAAATACCAAATCAGCACCAATGCTATAGCTGCCGCAGCGGCTGTATATGAAAGAAATGCTGGAAAAGAAAAGATTGCACATCAAATTGATTAGGAGGAAAGGTAGAAACAAGAGATGAGCACAACTAAGCAGGACAGAGTTCTACCAGGCTGGATAGCTAATTCCCAGATTTCTTTAACTGAATTGATGGACCGTTCTTCAGGTGCATGTAGCACAATCACAGTAGAACCGACTATGCATAGAAGACAACCCAACACCCCCATTTTTTGCAGCTTTTCCCCCAACAAGAAATGGGCTAATACCGCACTGCCCATGTTTACACATAATTAGACTAATCAATTACAGATACTAATTGAAGATGAAATAAACATTACCTAACAATGATACTCAATGCACCAAGTGGTGTCACTAGAACAGCAGGAGCATAAACGTATGCTACAAAATTGGCAATTTCTCCAACAATCACTGTCAATTCGTCCAACAAAACACCAATCAGATCAAGACACATCAAATCTAAGAACACACAAACAATCATCCCTCAAACACTACCACTTAAATTCAAATTAGCCTAAAAATCAATTCTTTTTCAACAAAGACCACATTTAACTTGAATAACCAAAACAGCAACAGAAGCAGCACTAACAAAAGTAACTTACTACTAATCATGCCTATCCACCATAGTGGCTCCAGCAAATAACCATAGCCTCCGACACCTTAAACCAACAAAATCAACCTCAATCACCATTACAAACTAAACAAACACTAAATTCAACAAAACCCCAAAATTCCTTTCAAAACAAGAACTTGACTTACTTGCTCGAGGACCACTAACACCAGCTTTCCTAAGACCCTTCTTCTTGATTATAAAACTGGTCCCTATGAAGGTACTGGAAACCAGTGCCAGTATAAACCCTGTTAAATTGCTTGAGTACATCTACACAGATACATACACATACATACATGCACGCACATATATATAGATGTGAAAGCAAAAGGATAAAAGGATGCCAATTCTATCAAAACAGTGACAAATCCGATCTGGGTTTTGCTCTAAAACTCTGTAAAGCAATGTTCTTGATGATGATGCTGCTGCTGATGATGATGATTCTAGCTGACCAATCCAGCATCTGCAGAGACAGATACATATACAAGTTACTTTGTTTTTGTCTTGTCAGAAGGGAAAGATGTGAGAAAGTGTGAAAAGTGTCAGAGAAAGGGAACATAATTTTCCACCTGCCAGTCATCTTGTTGTTCAACGATACTATGGTAGCTGCATACATGTGTTGATCTCTTAGTTTTATTCAGGGGGGAGAACATGTTTGTCCCCCAACTATTACATGAGTTTCAACTAAGTCTCCAAACAAAATAAATCTTCAATTGGATACCCCATGTATAAGAAAATTAGCCAATTACTTAAAATTGTAGAGAAACTGCGACGAGTTTGTTCACAGTATAGCACAATTATTAAACCTTGCCTGGCTCTACTTGAGACTTAGTTGATTCAGGACTATCATGGGTCCTATTTTATAGAAAATAGAAGGGAGTTGGCTCGGTTTCACCAATCAAAAATCTAAATTAACCTAATTAAAACTTAATTACTTAAAAAAATAATGTTATTTTAACTTTTTTATAAAAATTAGGTAAACTTACCTGATACAAGTTTTGTGCTGAGTTAACCCTCGTATTGGATTTTATATATATATAAAAATAAATAAAGTGACCGAGTTTATTCACAAGTTGATTAACCGGTTAAAACAAGATTTAATTTTAAAAAACTCAAAACAACATAGGTTTTTTAAAAAAAACAATAAAATAAAAATATTTTGGATTAATTTGAGTCAATCTAGAATACCAGCTTGTAACTCAGGTCATGACCCTAACCAAGTTTAATACATTTTCAAATTTATTTTTATCTAATTATATAATAATAAAAACAAACATTCATATGTATTTTTCATCAAGATTATTTATTTTAATTTGTGTATTTTTTTATTTTGATAAAAAAAATATTTTTATTAACAACATAATTAATTTAATAAACAACAACAACAACTAGAAAAACAAATGACAAAAACTATAATAATCTCAACTGAAAAGGGAAAAAATATATCTCTAATGAAAAGATTTATTTTTTTATTTAAGCATTTATTTTTAATTATGACAAGAATTTCTTGTAACTATAAATGATTGTGAAAGCAAGTTTCAATTAAAATATTAAAAAATCATGAATCAATAATTAGTATGGACTTGTATAAAAAATTACGAGAACAATCAATATGAGAAAAAACTTTATACAAAAATAATAAAAAATAAATATTTTATTCTCATTCAATATTAATAAGTAAATTATTTTAAAAACTCGGTATATCAAGCTAATACATAATTATTCATGTAAAGTAATTGATAATATCATTGTAAAAAACCTAAATATTTTTTTAATTAATAGCATAATTCAATAATTGTTTAAATGTTATTTCAATAAATTTATTTAAAGATATTTTTTATTAAAAATTATAAGAAAACACCATAACACTATAATCAACCTTTTTTGTTTTTAAAATGTGTTAAACTAAAAACACCATAAAATACCATAAGAATCTCAATAAACCTATCTCAAACCTAAAAAAAAAAAACTTATAATTATTTCAAAACCAAAATCTAACATGATTAAAAAAAAAAAAAAACTTTATGGATCTCAATCTACTATTATTATATTTTCAAGAGGTAAACACCAATATTTATTGAACACTTCTATTGAAAATGAATCCTCTAACACCGTAATACTATAATCAACCTTTGTTGTTGTTAAAATGTGTTAAACT
>Ga0325411_1000812_pt1 | contig 33546 bp, 13 predicted proteins | sample PopdelMetagenome_13_FD_206181 | JGI IMG/M metagenome (GOLD analysis project Ga0325411, IMG submission 206181) | Populus deltoides microbial communities from Bellville, Georgia, United States - Xylem-PdIQD-R4 | ecosystem: Host-associated > Plants > Phyllosphere > Stem > Wood/Secondary xylem...
TTTTTTATTTTAAAAAAATAAAATAATATTTTTTTATTTTTAAAATTTATTTATTGATATCAGCATATCAAAAAGATACGGAGTGATAAAAAAAATTATTTTAAAGCAAAAAAAATTAAAAAACTTTTAAAAATGTTTTTTAAATACAAAATCAAACATACACGTAGTCTACTATGTAATGTTAGTTCAAGTGTTCCTTTGTGACAGATTTTTAAAATGAACTGACTCCTGCATGTTGTTGACTTGTAGCGAGTTCAACATAAAATACAACAATCATTCTTGCAGCAACGCTAACGTTGTTCTAAAATACTATGAGAAAACAAAAGTAATACACCAAGTAAGAGTCTTGTGATGCAATATTTTGTGCAAGACCGGCCCTCGATTAGCTCTAACTCCCAGCACTGCCCTTTTCTTTATTCATATCTCTGCCGTTTATTTATTTATTTATTTATTTATTTCCTCCCTCGTGGCCCAATCTTAAATTGGCTCGGCTCCATCTTTAGTTTTATTTTGGTTACATTAATTAATTATGATTTGTGAGTGATCTGCACCTCGAAGTCATCGTGCCCTGTATATAAATTTAAACAAATAGAGTGGCATTTTCTTTTCTTTTTTTAAGCCAGAAAATGGAAATGCTCAACTTAAATAAGTAATGTTAATCATCAGACATTTTATGCGGACGGGGTTTGTCTTATATCTAGACGGCTTAGAACTGATCAATATCCGTCACTCTGATAATCTGGTTCCACGTGTCAACCAAAATAGAATAATTTGTTTTTACATATGTATTTTTCTTTTCAAAAAAATCAAATATCAAATTCTCTCTCTTTTCCCTTGATTTTTATCTCCTCTTTTGCTATTTTATTCACTCCCAATGTTTCTAGAATCTTCTCTCTTTTATTCTCTCCAAAAATCTTCTCACTTTCAAAATTCTCTCCCTCCCCCTTCTTTTCATACACCAATTTATAATGCTCCTTCTAGAATTTTTAAATCCAAATATTAAATTCCCTATTATTACTCTTAATTTCAATTCCGAATATTTTGTATTTTTAGATTTCAATTTTAAATCTTTTTATTTATTGTGAAACTCATATTCCAAATCTTTTCTATATTTTAAAACTTAAATTTTAAATATTTATGTTATTGAAATTTTAATTTTATTTTTGTTTTCTTTTTGAAATTAAATTTTAAATCCTTTTAATAAATAACTCTCCTAACCTTCTAAACTTTACTTCGGTCTCTCTTCCCCCCCCCCCCCCTCGCTCATTGCACTCACTAAATTGAATACGGCAAGAAAAAGACTTAAAATTGCAGATTGGTTGATTTGCATTGTAAATATATTTTTCAAGAGTTTTTTATTTATTATTTTATTTGAAAAAAGCATGTTGAAATTAAGAAGAAGGTAAAAAATGGGCTACGACATTTATAATCTCATTCGATGAGTTGTAATTAATAAAAAAGGATTGACTTTATGATTTTGAACGTATTAAAAAAAAATGCATCCTTAGATCGATTTAATAAAACTAATTCAAAAAAACAATTATCGCTGTTGAGTTGTAATAATATTCTAATATACAGTACAAGGCTCAACGAATCTATGAATAAATTTAGGGGGAAAAAGTCAGCGACTCAATAAGCCAAAACTTGGAGGGGGTGTCTACTGGGAAGTGGCATCCCAACATAGATTGACCCATAATAAAGAACTTGGATGTCATTATTTTGACCTGCAACATTTAAAAATGAAAACCCTTTGGCGTACTGCAGGTATGATCAGTTAAAGAAACAGTACAAAGACGAAGAATAATATTGTTTGAATTGGAGTTGATTGCAGGTTTCGTAATCTTAAACCGGCTTTATTCAATGCATTATTATACAATAAGCAGAAGCGTGCATAGCTAGCTTGGTGTCCCAGATGAAAAATCATCGGGCCATGATCTAATTATTCGCACCCTTTTGCCTAAATTTTGATGTACCTAACCTCAGATTTTAGAAAAGTATTGGCATGGAGCCTGAAGAGCAGCACTAAGAACATGATGCACTGATGTCACATGGACAATTTCAATAATTTGGCACGTCTTAAAAGTTAAAACACATTTGCCAAAAACCCCTTTGAAAAATCAAGCTATTATACCTTGAAGGTGTGGGATAATAAACTGCTGAGAAACCCCTTTGAAAATGGTAGAAAAAAAATTGCATGATCTCTGGCTAAAACATTTTTCCTTTTTGCATGTGATGAAAAGTACTCATTTTTAGACAAGATAAACAAAAGTGGTGAAACATCAATTACTTGTTTAGTGGCCAAAAAAATATTATTACACACAAGTGTGTGTGTGTGTGTGTGTGTGGGGAGAGAGAGGGAGGAGCAGCAGTCAGCAAGCATATATCGTATAAGATTTTGGATGGTAAAAAAGGCAATAAAACAGCCAGAATGCAGACGAAGCGAGCAGGATTAAAGCATGGACCACAACAAAGAAGAACCATCGCACTTGAGAAAAAAGCGACCAAGCAGAATATTATATAGGAACAAATCTTTTATTTTTTCTATAATTACTATGTAACATGTAATATTCAATGTTTAGCGTGTGTGTGTGTGCGTGTTTAATCAATCTTTAGAATTATTTTTTTCTCATTAATCGCCTTCTCTATCCTCAATACTTTATTTATATGAAATCATTTCTCTGATAAATCAACACATCTTCGTTAGTTCTTGACCACAGATTAATATATAGAAACAAATTCTATAATTACTATGTAATATTCAATGTTTAGCATGTATATATATATATATATATTTAAGTACCGATCCTTAAGATTAATTCTTCTCATTAATTTCCTTTTCTATCGTCAGTACTTTATATATATATATATATATATATATATATATATATATATAATCTTGTATTATTTAAAATCAATTACATTTTATTCGTACAAACTCATTATTCTCCAAATATGAAAATTTCAGAAAACGTTCTCTTTCTCTAATATATAATACAGAAGTGGCAGACAAGGGATGTCGAAATGGATCACAACGTCAAACAGGAAATTGAAGGCTCTTAGCTGACGCCAAAAAAATAATAATAATTCCCTTAAGTCAAAAACCCTCCATTTTCATTTATTTATTTATTTCCCCTAAAAACATAATCCAAATCAGCCACTATTTAAACCCCCTCCCCCCCTAAACTTTAGCCTCCAAGATCAGACCAAGAAGCGCACACAGTACGCCCTGCCAAAGAAAAAAAGAGCTCTCAAAGGAGAGAGGGTAACGGGTTACCGGAATATTTGACTTGAAATCCAAAAAGAAAAGAAACCCAGTTCGGCGGCGAAGATGATTGCTTACTTAGAGAGATTTATCCACGAGAACGATAGCGAATCCAGACCTAACGACGACGAGAAAGACCAGCTTCCAAACATATGTCACTCTCTAGACCTCCAAGGCACCATCGATTGTGTGGCTACCGGTTTGGCCGGTAAGGATTTCGGCGGCATGTACACATGCGAGCCTCTAGCTCTAATCAGACCAGCAAGTCCCGATGACGTGGCACGTGTAGTTAGAGCAGCTTACCGGTCACCCAATCTGACGGTTGCAGCAAGGGGTAACGGACACTCTATCAACGGGCAAGCCATGAGCGACCGAGGACTTGTCATGGACATGAGGTCCACTGAAGGAAACCATTTTGAGGTTGTAAGAATGAATGGGGAAACCTTCGTCGATGTGTCGGGAGGGGCATTATGGGAAGATGTGTTAAAACGATGCGTTTTGGAGTATAAATTAGCTCCAAGGTCATGGACTGATTATCTTGGTTTAACGGTGGGTGGCACGTTATCTAACGCCGGCGTAAGTGGTCAGGCTTTTCGGTTTGGCCCACAAACGTGCAACGTAGCAGAGTTGGATGTTGTTACTGGTAAAGGACAACTAATGACTTGCAATAAAAATGAAAACAGTGAATTGTTTTTTGGTGCACTTGGTGGTCTTGGCCAGTTCGGTATCGTTACCAGGGCCAGAGTAGTGGTCCAGTCTGCACCAGACATGGTGGGTCTTGATTTCTTTCTTTGCTTCTTAAATTCATCTTGCAAAATTACTCTTCTTTTCTTTTTTATGTTTTTGGTGCATGAATTACACGTTTACGTTACGTAATTCTGGTTGAGTTTTGTTAATGTTGTTGTTCCCTTTTGTTCTGATGTGTCTGGGATTAGGTGAGATGGATAAGGGTGGTGTACGCTGAGTTTGAAGACTTTACTCGAGATGCTGAGTGGCTGGTGACCCGTCCAGAGGGCGAGTCATTCGATTATGTTGAAGGGTTCGTGTTTGTGAACAGTGTTGATGACCCTGCAAATGGGTGGCCAACCGTGCCGTTAGACCCGGACCAAGGGTTCGACCCAAGCCGTGTCCCTCGAACCGCCGGCTCCGTTCTTTACTGCCTTGAAGCAGCTCTGCATTACCAGAAGACTGACCACCCCTCCACGGTGGACAAGGTAACTCCTCACCAATCTGCTGCATGCATTCTCATAGTAAATGAGGATGCGACCTAAATCGAGATTTTCCGATTAATGGCTCCTAGGTACTTTGGGTGTCCTGAAGAGTTACTAGAACTTAGAAACTGTGGGCCATTTTGTGGGCAGTTGTGACCCAGTTTTGACCTAGGTGAACAGAAGCTGGGCCCGTTAATAGATGTTGACCACCTGTGGGTCACAGGTCCCACATCGAAAACGTGGGGTCCGGTGGCCGGACAGTAAGAAAGTCAAAAGAGCACGAACTCAATTACACGTGTACAGGGCTAAGCTTAAGAGGACGGCTAATTCTCGTCCTTCATACCACAAGGACACCAGCAATTTACTTTACTGCTTATTAATCCATATTGACTACCGCCCAAGGAAAGAAACAAAAATGTGTGAGTGTGTGTGTGTGTGTGTGTTTGAGAATAAAAAAGGGTAATAATTGTAGCGTATACTATAGTCGTCACCTGCTTCCAAATTGAAACTGACCATACGGTATAATGCATCTCTCATTGGATTTTCTGACACAAGAAAGCATGGAAACGCCCGTGTAATCAGTGTGCAATTACGATAATGACACTGTACGGTGCTTCCTGTTACTTTTTGCGGCCACTGGAATGGTTTCTTTCGTATTATGGAAGTTCCGGGAGGGCTAAAATGGGAAGTAGGTGTTCCGATGCTGATCATTGAGAGCTTGCTGACGTTTTGGTCCCCACGGTTTCAGAAATGGCCAAGAAGACATCATTTTCTGGAATCTGTAGATCATAACATTATGTCTCTTTGTCCTCCCAAATGACTTGTTTGCCCCTCGTTTTAATCCAAAACTCCTTAAATCAAATCCCCCTTCGCTCATCCTTTCTTGTTTGGTTGTGTTTCAGGCTGTGAACAGCTTGCTTGGGCGGCTAGGATTTATCGAGGATATGAAATTCCAAGTGGATGTGAGCTACATCGAGTTCCTCTTGCGTGTGAAGCATGCAGAGGAATCCGCTAGGGAAAATGGTACATGGGACGCTCCTCACCCCTGGTTGAACATGTTCGTGTCAAAGAGGGACGTAGCTGATTTTGATCGTGTGGTGTTCAAGAGGATGTTGAAAGAGGGTGTTGGTGGGCCCATACTAGTCTACCCTCTCCTGCGAAGCAAGTAAGTAAATTTTCTCTTCCCACCCATTAATTTGGGAGCCTCTCTGCTAGAGGCGACCCCATTGTCATTACCTCAGTTTGTTATCTTGGTTCCCTCCATGCCTTTACACGTGTAAGTTAGATAAGAAATCTCACGCTGCTGTGAGAGTGACGAGGTTCGGAAACACAGCCTCTTGTTTGAACACGTGTCTTAAAATAGACAAAAATATGGGCCATGTGGGGTTGTGGCCACTTGGCACCTAGAGTCTAATTCACCTCACCCTATCAAATCTTATGTCCTATTTTGCTTGACTAATTATAACACGCATCAAGCAAGTCTTTGGAATTTTCGAAGCATTTCAGAAATAATTTTTTATTTAAAAAATATATTTTTAATTTTTAAATTTAGTATATCAAAATAATACAAAAATAATAAAAAACTCATTTAGAATAAAAATTTAAATTTACACTTTTTAAATAACAAGATCACGCCGCAAAAACAAACGGAAACGGGTTAGGATTTTTGTGATTGGTTAAATTTTAGCCCATCAAGAGACATTGCTTCTGGTATATAAAAAAAGTATACTGCATATCTAACAAAGTTTTAGAAAAAATAACGCGTTGTTACTAGCAAATCATTGCGTGCAAACGACTTTGTAGTTTCATTTTCTTCCCAGTCTATGCTGCAAAACTCTAATCCTCAGTAAGGAATACATGTTAATTTGCTATTTGTGGGGACAAAGATATGGTAGGGCCTGCATCGTGGACAGTTTGTTTTTCTTTTCTAGGCATAAACTTCTTCTTCCCTAGCTGTTTGTAGATGGTGTGAGGTAAAAGAATGGGTGTTGGGGTAAATGCAAGGGAAGGGAACTGTGTTTGTTTGGATGTGAGAGGAGGAAGGGTAATTGCGTCATTGAGGGTTTACTCTTTACGGGGGAGAATGGGATTTTCAAGTGATGTAACATTCACGGTCAGACTAGCTGCTATACGGGAAGACGACAAGGAAATTTATTCGCCAACCTAGCTATAATGACACCATAATTTGTCTGGGCTCCAACAACGATTTTTTGTTTGACTAGATTGCCCCTATAGTTGGCAGATTAATGCGTGCTAAGGGGTCTAAACCTTCCAGTCAAGATCCTTCCAGCCATGCCAAACACCACCTCCAGGCTCCAGCTGGGGAAACTTGGCCTTGGAAGAAAGAAATACGATGCACTGGAAATCTTAAAAAAGAAAATTGGACTCGTTCTGTCCAAGCCGTTTAAAGGATGAGGCTGTGACAGGCAATCTTATCCATGATGTTTTTTCTTTCTCTCCCTGATACGTACATACATGCATGTATAGCTAAGTGTTGTTATTGTCTTGCTGAAAAGAGGGGTTTTTTTTTGTTATAATATTGTTGGAAAAGTATGGTTCAAGTTGAATTCAAGAAGATATGATTGTATTGGCCAGAGTTCATAGCATCAGACACTTGTGTTTGCTTGAATGGCTGAGGTACAATTTTAAGTGTCTTAACCCTTCCCCATGCCCATTTTGTTTTCCTCTACCTTGGAATCCAATGTCCAATAATGTTGCTTTTATCAGCACATACTAAAAAGTTGATTGTTTTTTGTCACTTTGGAGCTATAAAGCAAAAGGCAAATGAGTACTCATCTCAATTGGGTTTGATGAGTGGTTAGGACTTGGGTTATGAATGTATGTGTGGCAAATCAATGATTCCGAATTAATCTAAATGTTTGCCATGCCCCTTTTGCTTGATCGATCTTGCCTATTTCTTAACTCCATCCAAATAATTCTTCCCCTAACTTACCCTTTGTGCGTAGGTGGGACGACCGGACATCTGTGGTATTACCAGCGAAAGGGGAAATCTTTTACTTGGTGGCATTGCTCCGATTCACCATGCCATGCCCAGAGGCCCCTTCTGCCGAGAAATTGGTGTCTCAAAACAGAGAGATTGTCCAATTTTGTGTCAAGGAAGGTCTCGACTTCAAATTGTACCTCCCTCACTACCAATCTGAAGAGGAATGGAAAAGACACTTTGGAAGTCAGTGGTCAAGATTTGTTGAGAGGAAGGCCAGTTTCGATCCCCTGGCCATTCTCGCACCAGGCCAAAAAATATTCAAGAGGATCTCCCAACTCTAGCTCGGTCAATTGATAATAAATATCGATCGATCGGTTTTACATCTCAATTGTAATTTTCCTAGAATGTATTCTGCTCCCAGCTAGCTAGCTAGCCTGTGCTCGTCAATCAGTGCTCTTGCATGCCTCCAATATTGCAAATCAGTTGATAAACAATATTGGTGGAGCAGTGTAAAGGAATATTTCGGGAGAGAGAAGAAAAATTAAAAATTAAATTGATCCCTTTTATAATTAATTATCCTTCTCAAAGATAAAGCCAACAGCAAGGGGTTAAGAAAAAATAAATAATAAATAAATCAAAGACTGTTTGCCTTCACGAGTTGTTCATCGTGATTTGACTGGTTGTGATCTTGGCTTAATAAAGCGGCCAAGATCACCATCCCAACTTAACCATCGCTTCTTATAAAAACATTATACAAACAATAATGGCCTCAATGGGTACGTTGTGTCTCTATCATGCTATAATGCCTTCAATCCAATCGATATAGACCATCTCCTAATATGTCTTTGATGTTTTCGGTTCTGGATTATTTGACTCCCTGTATATGCTGCGCGATTCAATGGTCAAATATTCCATCTTTCAATCACAAGAAGATAAAAAAGAAAAAGAAAGTGACGAGGCCGATTAGGCTTGGAATTAGGTAGTATCCGATTCTCTTTGCATGCAAAAGATCAAATGCAAAAAGCTTCCACTTTTCTGTTAAACGATTTTGGTTCTTCTTTCTCTAATGACCTAGCTAGATCGGCCTTTTGTCTGGTTTCATGCGAAATCAAATCTACTTGGCTTCTCCACTTCTAAACTTTTTTCCTTTCTGCTAGCTCTTCTAAAAAGTAGAGAAAAGATAAAAACTGAGTGGCTCCAAAGTAGAAGCAATTATAAGATCATGATTTCTTGTAGGAAGCACTGGCTAATCGACTCTCGTTTTAACCCATGCAAAGTAATCTACGTTCTTTGCCTTTGGTAAACGTGTCCTCCACGAACGTGGTGTGCCCTTTAAGATAATTAAAGCAACTATGGAGGGGGAACTATTTTAACCACTCCTCCTGGCATGGTGTTCGAACTAATGTCTCTCTTTTTTTCATTTTTTTGTCCAAAACATTTCGATTTCGAAGATTTTCTTTATAATTGATCAAAAGAAGAGGAAATTAACATGCTATAAAGAAAAACCCTCATATCTTCCTTTCTTTAATTTCTTCCTAGCCTAGCCTTGATCCCCTCTCTTCTCAAACGCAGCTCCTTGATTACAAGATCTTCAATGCTTTAATTGTGATTTAAAACCCTTCGAGGAGCATACATGGACTATATCTATCTATAACAAAATCAAGCCTCCCCCTTGAATCCTTTCTTCTTTCGAAAAAGATGATTAACTAAAGGGAGGGGGGGGGGGGAACTGAAAAGGTCTTCGATACATACTTTTTGTCATGTGAATTGTCTACTTTAAAGGAAGCGTAATAAACAAACAAAAACTATACTAGAAAAACGCACACATTAGATTTCCAGGAATCAAACTGGCTCCAGTTGATCAGTTTTAGAAGTATTCACTTGGCATTATCCTAACTAAATCATCAATCTTGATTTCAAATGAAATTGCTTCTTCTTCTTTTGACCATGAATCATCCGGTTTTAGCCAGCAGTTTGAAAAACCAAGGACTCCACAAGCTGTTGGGATAGGCTTGATTTCCTGTGCGCATATATATATATATATAGACACACACACACACACACACAGACTTCTTATCGTTTGGTGACCTTTACAGTTGGAGCCATGATTTCTCATGACGTCTCATCTTCGAGATATATACATGCATTAAAATTTCAAAACTTTGGTCCACACCCTCATCCATCCAGACCCAAAGTTTTCTTCTACGAATGAACTAATTTTCGATACCCAAAAAAAAAACATAAAATTAAGAACTGATTGAATTGAGGGCCATGCCAAGTCATTTTGACAAACAAGCTAAAAAATTATCAAATTCATCGTGGTGGGCAAGATAGTCAAGCTCCTAGTGTCCCTAAAGGCTTTCTAAGGGTCATAGCAAAGCTTACGACATGAATATTACCATCAGCTAGCCTAACCTCTCTGTCAGATCCACGTGGAAGTCCAAAGTCTTATTACCATCAGCTAGCCTAACCTCTCTGTCAGATCCACGTGGAAGTCCGAAGTCTTATTCCAGGAACATGTTTCCTTTTCATGAGTGCAAAACATAGTCATAAACGACTTCCCAAGAAGCGTTACTCTGGTGTGGGGCTGCACATGGAAGAAATACTTGGAGCTCTCACAGGTATGTTTATGTATTTGCAAATTATTAAATAAACACTCCAAAAATCTTATTTCCCATCAAATTCAATATCATTGTGAATATATTGCGAAGGAAGCACCCCAAAAAAAAATATTATAGTAACTTTAGCTTTAGACACAGATAAATAATAATATCATTGTTAACACACACACACGCGTGTGTGTGTATTGCAAACTGTGATTTTATTTTTAAAATTTGGTCACAATTTATTTTTGATATTCAATTTAACTTCGGTGGTTTCTCCAAGTTTTTTAGTTCTACATTTAAAGAATAAATTTTGGAAACAAATTTCAAATAAATGATAAAATTGATTTGAAATAATATGAAACTAAATATGAAAATCAGTATTAACATCCAATCTAAAAAATAAACAAATGTCAATATTAAATAATATATATATATATATATATTTGAAATTACAACTTTAGGCTTGTAATCAGGTTCTTGGGTGTTTGAGATTAGGTTGAATAGAGAATTTTGAAATTTATTTTTATTTGAAATTAGTTTTTTATGATTTTAAATAATTTTAATATATTGATGTTAAAAATAAATTTTAAAAATAAAAAATATGTATTATTTTAATATATTTTAAAATTAAAAAACAATTTAAAAAATAATTTGTACTTAAACTTATCACTTGATGTCCATTGTAGATTTTACAACCGGGTGCAAGTGATGTTAAAAATAGGTTGTCGTAGTGGGCTCTGATGTCATTAAGTGCTAGCCCATTGGGTGCAATATGGATCGATAAATATAAATAGGACCAGGAATTGGGCCTGGAGGGAGGCTTAATATACATTGACAAAACAAGCTCTCGCAACGTTTGATCTACTTTTATTTCGAATGTTGATCCAATATCATTTTAATTATAACAGCACAATATAAAAGATCTCACCTAATTATAAAGATGCAAGTATTTTCAAAGTATTACCAAAATTACTCCATTTGTAAAAGCAGTTGTTGCGCAAAATATTACCTAAACGAGCAAGATAATATCCAAATTCAGCTTGGCCCATTTTGAATGGCTAGATGAATTGTTTGGAATTCGGTTAAAATTGTATTTTTAAAAAAATTTAAAAATAAATTGTTTAAGATTAATTTTTTATATTTTTAGATTTTTTTATGTGTTAATGTTAAAAATAAAAAATATATATATTATTTTGATACATTTCAGAATAAATAGTATTTTAAATTTCAATTGTTGTCACACTCTCAAACACCCCCTAAGTCAATTCTAGTTTTTTTTTTCAAGTTTTTTTGGCATTGTGATGGTGTTTTTTTATTTAAAATGTATTGAAATAATATTTTTATTATTTTTTAAAAAAATATTAGTAACATCAGCATATTAACATAATCTAAAAATATAAAAAAATAAAATAAGAAAAATTTAATTTTTTTTTAAAGAGAAAATATAGTAGGCTTAATTTTTCTTTAAGTTTGCCTAACCAATTAGATTCACATGACCCTCGTACCCATGTTCAACCTACATAATCTTTCTGTACATGTGTGCGCACCCAAATGACCCTTTGCTTGAACTTCGACTCTTTTCTATGTCTATAGTAATGATTCTCAACAAAAACACAGGCCCGCCTATGATTGCTTTAAGGTTTTTTTGAATTATTAACACAAAAAAAAAAAAAAAAGCTAAAGGGTGATTATACTTTGATTACTAGTAATCCATAATATATATATTTTTTAATTTTATTATTATTATTTTTTAATATTAAATTAGTTAAGAATTAGTTGACCCAAGTAACCCAAGTTATCTCGGTTTACGAGCTTGATGAAATGTTTTTTTTTCTTATTTTTTTTAATTGAAATTGAAATTGATTTTATTATCGCCTGTTTTTTTTATATAGTTAAAAAAAATAAATTTAGAAAAAAATGCATATTATTAAACTTTATAAAGTTCATGAACTTGTTCATGGGTTTACCTGGTTGACATGGTTTACGGGTCTGGTGAGTTTAACCTTCTTTTTCTTTATTTCATATGTAGATACCGGGTTAATTGAGAATTTAGTTTTATAATTGGTTTTGATTCGTTTTCTATAATATTATCGCGATCTCAAAAAAAAAATATTAGTATTGGGTTGATATTCGATTTTGCAATAGTCTATTTTTGTTATCATATAATTAAATAAAAAATAGTTTAGAAAAAATAAATTATAATCCTTATGGGGTCCATAATCCGGTTCATGGATTTGCATGCTAGCTCAGGTTACCTAATTTACTGGTTTGACGGGTTGAGCCACTAACCGAATATGTTTTTTTATATTTTTTATCCTTTTTTATTATTATTCTGTCCTTCAATATTGGTTTGGTTAGGAAATAAACTGCATATTTTATTTCTGTTTATTTTTTTTATAGAGTTATCACAGTTTCAGATAAATATCTATTTTAGGGTTGGTGTTCAATTTTGTGAGTATTATTTTAATTATATAATTAAATAAATAAATATTTATAAAAAAAAAGTTATTAGACCCAATAGAATCTATGACCTGGGTCGTGGGGGGCCATGGTTGATCAAATATGTCGTTGTCTTAATATTTTTAAAAAAATTTATCATCTTGATTTTTTTTTAAATTCAAGACATGTTTTTACCGGTCATCTCGATTACCATCGGATCTATAAAATCAATCAATTTAAATTGGTACATGATTTAACAGGAAACTTGATTTAGATAAAGAGATATGACGAGGGGTTTTAAGATTAACCCATTTGGTCAAGTTTAATGACACTGTTAAAAAGCTCTACGCTCTCTTAACATTCTTTTTTATATTTTAAATGGTGTTTTGGATGGTGGCTCAATAAATAATTAGTTTTTTTTAATTGAGCATAACTTATTTTTAGTTATTCACTGGATGTGGGTTTGTGCTAAACCTAGGGTTATATTGTTTTCATAAAAAATAATGTTTAGATATTGCTCAAGTGTTTATATTTTTAAGAAATGAAAAAAACACGTGACTCGGGTCGTAAACCAGACTAGATCAAATAAATTAGTTTTATTTTAATTAGATGATTAAAAAAATAGACAACAATAACAGATAGACCAAATTAAAAAAAAAATGATCATGATTAGCTGAAAAAAAAAACATTTTTCCAAAAAATAACAAACGATATAGCTTAATTCTAGCCTATTAAAGACAACATGATAAGATTAGGTAAAAACAGCCTAAAAAATTTTACCTGTGTCAACTCGAACTAGTATAACAAAACTATAACCCCTTAATTTAGACCAAGTCAACTCAGGATAACCCGTTAGAAAAAAAAACAAAAAAAAACCATAGAGCCTATTTTTTGAAAAAGAAAACAAAACAATGTTTTAACGATGATGAAAGGAAAAAAAATAAGTAAAAAAAATAATTTCAATCCGTGTTAACTTTTCAAACTCATAATCCGGGTTATTAGACCAAAAACACCATTTCTAGAAAAACCACACAACCTAATTCTCAATCAATCAGATATTGAATAATGAATTTTTAAAAAAATCAACTATGCAAAAAGATTCAAAACAAAAATTAGAAATTAAGAGAATAAGGATCAAGACTGAAATGCAAAATAAATTTTATATTTGATGGAAGGGTGAGATTAAAAAAAAAGCCAAAAAGAAAATAAAAAATAAAGATCAAAATTGAAATAAAAACAACTTTTTGATTAAAAGGTGAAATTGAAAGGAAAAATCAATTTCATAAAAGGAAACAGAGAAACAATCAAAAGAAAATAGACTAAATTGAAAAAAAAAACAACACATCACAATTTGGAATTAAATGATACAATTTAAAACAAATCAAAATTTTACACAAAGGTCAAGAATAAAAAAATAAAAAGTGAAGTGAAGATCCCAATAAATCAAAGTACAACTCTGAGATTTTGCATGCTTAACGCAAAATTCAAAAGGAGAAGAGAAAAAAAAAAAAAGAAAGCATCATCGATGACAAACTGTATCGTCTCAAAATGAAGAGAACACTACGACGCTTCTAATGATATAGTACAAGAGGGATTTTGGAAATTGGAAGGCGCCATACAAGCCACCTGAATGACAAAAGCTCCTCTCACATGTTGTCACGTGCGTTGCACCACCTTATTTTTTATATTTATTAAAATATCAAATTGCACCTCAGTTGATAATAATGAAAAAATCATCTTGAAAATATAAAAAAGCCCTTTGACACTAGTTTTATACCTTTTTTACTTTCAATAGCATTTTGGTTGTTTTACTATAGTTTAAAAATATAAAAAGACTTATTTTTATTCAATCAGTTCGATAATAACTAGTGAACCTTGTAGAAATATCTCAATATCCTCGATAATTAGTTTTAAGCTTTTTTAATGAAAATAGCTTCTAGTGAGCAGTGTTTTCACTTATAATTTATAGTGTTTGCCCCTCGTGATTTAGGTTTTTTAATGACATTAAAGATAACATCATGATATGGAGGCTTTGGACCTTTAATGATATAAAGTTCAAGCTAGACATTAAACCAGAGCTCTCGCTAGGAACAAGCACCACGTAGTCCTTAATATACCATTGGTCCATACTATATTGTGTGTCACATTAATTTTTTTAATGCAAACAGAAAAATATAGGTAGGCGTTGCTAACATATTTTTCAATAGAAAAAAAAATTTAATTATATAAGGATTAACCTATATAATCCCATTAATTTAGTGAATTCAAAGACAATTTGAAGATCTTAAAAAAATAACAACAAAAATTATTAATTGATAAATAAAAGAAACAAATTGAACTTTTCACGTTAATTTTAAAATTACCATTTATTTTCACTTTGATTCTATTTTTTTTCAAGCGTGGTTTTTTTTTAACAAATTAGAAGGAACATCAATGTGGCCACATGATTACTCAATCGAGCAGAAAAAAAGTTCAAGGAGAGAAAAAAATCTATTGGTTGAATCCATAGTGGACTGTAAGAGGTTGCACAGTAAAAAAGCATGCAAGAAAAACCTCATCACCTATTAGTTTCTTTGTTATGATAAAAAAAAAAGGAGGGAAATATTCTAAACAAGATATATATGTTCATCAAAATCACGTATTCCAAATTAAGTTTTAATGCAATAAAAAGATATGGCAATATTATGGATGTATTTTAAAGTATCATAATTTTTTTAATTAAAAAACTTAAAGATGTTGTCTACATCTCATAAATAAATTAAAAAATAAATGAACTTAATTTTTTATCCTAAAAGCAGCTAGATACATCTCCAAATATCTAACCTCAACTTTTCTTTTTAAACTATATTTTTATCTATTTTATCCTAAATGTTTTTTTTTGGCCAAGAACCATTGAATTTTATTTTTATAAATTCATCATACAAATACAATTTATTCATATAAAATAAAAGGAAAAAAATAAAAATAAATTCTAATAATCTATTTGAAAAAATATAAAAATATTTCTGAAAAAGGTGACTTAGCAATTTAAAAAATAAGTTAGGGTATTAGTTAAAATTTAAATAAAAATTCAAGTCAAAATGAGAAAAATAAATAAAAAAGGGATAATATTAATTATTTTTTTATATAAAAAAAAAAGAGTCAAATTGGATCTAACAGGCAAAGCCTGGATTCCTAGCTAGCAACTAAAAAAACTAGGTGCGTTTGGGCCTGGGAACTGAGACCCTAAACAATATATCACCAGTTTCTTTTTCTTTTTTTTTTTTTAAAGTGAACAATATATTGTCCATTCTAAAACATAAAAGAAATTAAAATAAGACCAGGTGTCAATATGTTGGTCACCTTTAAACATGAAAAGAAATTAAAAGAAGGCTAGGTGTTAGGGCCTGCCTCACTGGCCCGCGCATACTAGCCTTTCTTTCTTCTATGACAAGCATACAAAGCCAATTTATTTGGTGCAAGACGTCTAGTCTCTTTTTATGATTTTTTTATATATTTTAATTCAAATATACCTTTAATAAAATACTTAACATTAGATTTAAATTGTTAGTCAAATTTGACATTTTTTAAAAATAATATTAAACTTTTTATTGGAATGGTAGCAATTTATTTTGCAAAAAGAAAAAAAATATTGCTCATGTATATTCAATGAATTGAAATTATCCATTTTTCCTGCCTATTTCAATTAATGATTGTCTCCGCCTTTCATTCAAAATGCATACTGCTAATAAAAAAAATCATGCCATTCTTTTTTAGAAGATTAATTTTTTATGATAATATTATATGTTTCTTTATGGATAATAATGTATTGTCCTAATACACAAAATTTTTAAAATAATTTTCTCATTAGTATTGAATGAAAATAAAATATTTATTTTCTTAATGTTTTGAATTGTTATTTTTTTTATATTTTTTCCAAATTTATTATTCTCGTACTTTTTTAATATAGTTGCAAATCATGATCATAAAAAGTTTTTGCTTAAAAAACAATGTCACTCGTGTAAAAAACATGTTTTGATGAAAAAAAATTGTCAAGAAAATTAGGTTTTTTTAATTAAAAATATATCCTTTTTTTCTTCTAGTTCAAATCGTTGTAGTTTTTTTAAAATTTTTTTAATTGTTGTCACTTTTTATCTAATGACTAATAGAAAAATTTCATGAATACAAAAAAGACAATCTCATGAAAAATACATCTATCTTTCATATTTTTATTAATTGTATTTCTTATGAATATCTATTTCTCTTATTAAATGATCAAATAAAAAATAGATTTTAAAAAACAAAGTAACTGTTTTTTTAATCGTTGTTACTTTTTATCTAATGACTAGTAGAAAAATTTCATGAATAAAAAAAGACAATCCCTGTGAAAAATACATTTATCTTTCATGTTTTTATTAATTGTATTTCTTATGAATACCTATTTCTCTTATTGAATAATCAAAAAGCAAAGTTACTAAACCTGATCATGTCTATAACGCAAGTCACAAGTTGAGCAAGCTAATTTGAATTGACACGAGTCAATTCAAAACATCATCATTTTAATCCTTATTAATAAAAAAACATTATATCGATGTTGTTCTTGAAATTTTATTTTATAAAAAAGTCAAAATAGGTTTTAACTCAGTTAAATGAGTCGCGTGTGCATGTGTTAGAGTAACAGGGTCATACTGGATTTACTCCTACTCGATTTATTTTGAAATTCAATCCAGATTAAAGTTTGAATCAACTGGTTACCATGTTGATCAACTATCAAAGAAAAAGAAAAACTAGACTATGATATATTTAATAGCACTAATAAATAGTATCTCATATTAACGTGGGCAATTATATTAATCTAGTGTCTATTTCATATTGTTGTAGCTTTTAAATTTTTAAAGTGCTTTTAAATTTTTTTTGAATAGAAAATTATCAAATTAATGTTTTTATATATATATTTTAATAGTTTTGATGAGTTAATATTAATTTTTTTTAATTAATACATTTTAAATTAAATTAAAAAAACACATTTTAAAATATATTGTACACCACATTACAAACAACCATTTAAACTAAAATAAAACGGTTAAATAATTTAATAAAAAGGTACGACAAAGTTAGATATTCGATGACCCACTCGTTTGTAATACCAGGCAAATACATTTTATTAGGGGGAAAAAAACAACATGAAAAATGGTGGATTATGATTTATGACAGCTGTTGGTTGGAGGTGGACTTATCGGAGTAAAATGGGCCAGCGATGAGTTAAAAATCTTCTCACATCCCAGTTAAAAGACAACACTTTTGGCCATTGAGAGGGTCCCACGACATGACTTCATGAAACCCCTGTCCCGTTGCTCTGATACTGACTCGTACGAGCAAAGGACAATGTTCCTCGCCAGGGTTCGCGGGACCCACCCACTTAAATCCCATCATCATTGCCATTGGAAAGTGGAAGCCCATCATGTCCGTTAGTTACATAGACTTTTTCAAACATGAGACGCGACGATGAACTCATCTCTTGATTCTTGATGAAGGGAAACATTGTTCGCCTATGAATGTTTTTAAAAATATATTTTTAATATCAATATATTATAAAAATATAATTTGAAATGAAAATTAAAAATTAAATTTTTTAAAAAACATGCTAAACAGTAAAACAATCATAATTATTTGAGTATGATTATGGTTGTTTTTTTAATATTTTTTATTTAAAAATACATCAAAATAATATTTTTTTTTATTTTTTAAAATTATTTTTAATATCAGTATATCAAAATATCTAAAAATATTAGAAATAATTAATATAAAATAAAAAAATTAATTTTTTTAAAAAAATACTTTTAAAATATAAAAACAAACCAAACCATAATTAAAACATTACCTTCATTAAGAAGTAGGCATTTACCTTGTAAATTCTCTTCTATTGACGGAGGACTGCAATGATTCATGGGTTTGGTGTGGTGTTCCTCTGTTTTTTATAAAAATAAATTATCAAAATAATTTTTTTTTAGATAACAAGGGTTTTCTATTGTTTTAATATTTTTAAAGAGGCTGGAAAGATAAAAAGATATTGTTTTTCAAGTTTTTGTATTATAGAAATAAGAGTTTAGTTTGTCCATTTCTTTTCTTATTTTTAATAAAAGTCGCATATATTTTTTAAAATATTTAATAAACATGTTTTCTTGATTTTTATGAAAAAAATAGAATGATTAAAAAAACTAAAATGATTTTTTTTTATTTTCTACAGGTAAAAAAAAAATATCTAAATGTTTTTCCAAAACAAGATGCAAATGCTTGTGTTATTGGAATGTAGAAGTTACAGGAAAATAATTGTATGGATCTCCGATATGTGAATCTAAAGTAAATCATATAAAGGCTTGTTTGTTTGCTCAAATATAATTTTGTCTTAGAAGTGGTTTCATAAAAATTAAATTTATTGAAAGTAAATTTGTTCATTTTTGATTGTATCACAAAAAATAACTTAAAAAATATTTTATAATATTTGATTATGTCATGAAAAATAAACTAGAAAATACCTTTTTATTTTTTTAAAATTTATTAAAAAAATAAAGATCAAATCTGACAGATAAAGAAGTTACAGGGTGAAATTAAAAAAAATAAAATTTTATAAATTATTTTAAATAAGATAAATTACAATTAAAATAATAAAAATCAAATTTGTTTGATAAAAAAATATAAAGATAGTGAAATTGAAAAAAAAATAATTTCATAAATAATTTTAAATAAAATAAATAAAAATCAAAAGAATGAGAATTAAATTTGATAGATAAAAATTTTCAATTAAGAGAAATACACAAGAAAAACAACTAATAATAAAAAAATAAGGATTAAAATTGATATTATTAATAAATAATAAGATAATTTTTTATTATTTTTGAATTTAGAAAAGTATTTTTCATAAAAAAATAAAAGAATAATACTTTTATATAAATTAAATTAATTTTTTATTTGATTATAAAATATTTTTTATCAATAATTTTTTTAATAACAAAAAAACTTGTAAAAGTTTAAAAAATAATTTTTATAAAAAATATTTTTTCATGAAATAAACAGGCTAAGTGTCATGCAACTCTCTCAAGGTGATTTGGTAACTGGGTCAGGTTCGGTCTGTGTGGGAGTGACAACGGCAACCGTCTAATAATAATGATGTTGGTGCTTAATTACAGTATTGGTGGATCAGCCTGAATAATTATGGTGATCACAATGACAATTTTACCATGCTGCCTTGACATTTTAACTTTTAATGTCCAGTACAAGTTCAATGGGTTTAAATTTGCTGGAGGATGAAAATTTTATTGGAATTCGATAGATATACTGGTTTGAATAGATTTGAATGAATGTTTTTTTTTTATTTATAATTATTTTATTTAACGCATAACAAATAATGTGTTTATCCTATTAAATTCAATCTAAATATAACTGATATATACATATAAATAATGTTTTTTTACTTGGTTTTATTTTTTTCTATAAATTTTTAGATGTTTTCCATTGATTTCTTCCGACTTAAAACGTTACCATTTTACATCATTTTGCTCTGCACCATAACATAAAATACATTTTAAAATATCTAGTAGCTTTAAAAAAATGTAATTTAGATTTAGAGATGTTCGAAAGAATGATAAAAATGACGTTTCAAATTAATTTTCTCTAATATTAAAATGATATTTTTTAATTTCATCTTTATTATAAGCATACCAAACAATAAAAAAATATTAATTTTAAATAAAAATAAATTTTAAATTTTTAAACAAACAATATCTTAACTGCAATAAATAATAAAAAGAAATTTGAGGGGTCCTCTATTTTCATTACCTTCCTCTCTGGCTGCAGAGAAAGTTAATGGAGGACAATGTTAGGTGGCTGTGTTAATTGCGTGGAATATAAAACCTTTTATTGATCCTGGTACAGCACCATATAGAATAAACGAAGAAATCGTGCCTTATTCTTGCCTTTTTTATTAAAAAGACTTTTTTTCCCGGTGACAGCGGGAAGGCCGGGGACAAGCGAGTATAATTTCTCGAACTTGGAAGGGTGACCAGAGAAAGCATCCATGTAGTATTCTGATAGTGATTGATATTTAAAGTATATTTTATATAGAAATATATTAAAATAATATTTTTTTATTTTTAAAAATAATTTTAAAATCAAAATATCTGAAAATATAAAAAGATAATTTTTAATAAAATTGTTTTTTTTATTAAATTTCAAGGGACGTGGTTTGGAGACGCACTCTACGATCTGCGAGCGAGCCGGCCATTGGATTATTCCTGGCCAAACAAGATCAATTTATATGCAGGTCCGCGCACCCATGATGCTGCCTCAGCAGCTACAAGGAGCAAAAAAAAAAAAAAGACACCGCAATTAGTATGTCACCTTCCATTGCCATTACAAAAACATCCATGGGGTTTTCTCAACTGTTTTTGCATGCCCAAAATGATAAAGAGTGCTATATATACCAGCAAAATCATTTGTTGAACAGCCAGTAAAAAAGAATGTTTTTTTACCCACCTCCTCCTTTTTTTTCATGGTGAATTATTACCCCTCCCTGCAAATTCAAGCTCGTAAATTGTTTTTAAAATATTTTTAATTTTCTAAAATTTATTGCGGCTACCTCTAAATTCAAGCCCACAGGTTTCCAGCACAGCCAAGGAAAACACCGAACAGGGAACACTAAACTTGTCAAGGAAAACACTGACAATTAAGGACAAACATGAAACACACGTGATTTGCTCTGCTGTTTTTCTTCCAAAAACCATGTAAATTACCAACAACATCATTGTTAAACAGCAAGAGCTAAGAGTTTCTCTTGTTTTTTTAACCGTGGCTAAAATTGTTTTTTTTTTTTTAATAAAATAACACTGTTATAAATTTATTTGTAAGAACAACTGTTTATGAGGACGCCCGTATGTCACACAGACGTCTAAATTTAAAAATCTAGCGTGCATCGCATGCATAACCTTAAAACTGCAACGGCCCGTGATTAGACATGCATTGCTAGGATCCGCATGTTCTTTAAATTCAATCTTAACACTAGAAGCGTATGTGTTACGTGCATGTTTTAACGAACTGTGTTGTCTTAAAAGAATAAAATAAAAATTTACAGTGTAATTTTTTTTTAATGATAAAAATACCCTCAAAGCTAATATTTAGAAGTTAAAATTCGAAGAAAAGCTCTCCACTTCCTGATGCAATCGATGGGTCAGACTTTAATAATATGATATCACTCAGGTGCCTGTCCTTAACCATACTATTAAGGCAATCACGGGTAGCATTTTAAACATTGAACCTCCTCGAAACGGCATCGTTCGACGAAAAAAATCGACACTTTCCATATAAGTAGGAATACAGAGATTATTATTATATCCCCATAAACGCCGATCCCCCTCCCTTCATCCCTCTCTCTCTCTCGCTAAAAACAACCTTCAACAAGGCAGAGCTTGCAAGATCCGATCAGATCCGTTCAAAATCATTCTCTCTCTCTAAAAACCCTCCAGCTCTCTCTCTCTAAAGCCCTCCTTTTCATTTCTCCTTCCATGTGTCAACACCGATCGGTTTATTTCTTTTATACTCTAATTACCCTAAATCTAAGCTAGATTCTACACTTTCGACACCAGGATTTTTCAGTTCTTCACCTCATTTCTTCAAATTAGGGATTTTGTTATAGAAATGCACGAGATCGTTACCTAGGGTTTTTTTTGTGTGTGCGAGTAAAGGTAGTGCCTTTACCTTGAATTGCATGAAGATTTGGTGTTTCTCGTGCTTCATTTTCGGTAAAGAAGAAGAAGAAGATAACAAAGCCATGAGAGAGGGCATTTCAGAAAATGAAGGCAAGACCGAGGGCAATCTTGGAAATAACGAGGAGGAGGAAGATACTGAGGCGATTGCATCGAGAGATATCCGCCGTGAGCGTTATGGCCGGGAGTCGATGAGGTGGATTGAGGAAATGATTAGGGCGATGCAACGTGCTCGTAGTGGTTTTGGTGGCGGAGGCAGCAGCGGTACGACTGATTGGGGAGAGGTGGGGCCGGGTTTCGAGGAGGAGGGTCAATTTGTGGCTCCTCCTCTTGCTTTGAGGAGGTCTGCGTTTTGTACCTCGTGGCTGGGACGGGGAGAAAATAGTGGTAGTAGTTCTGCAGTGGCAGAGGCTGCCGGGAGTGGTAATGGGGGGTGCGATCGTGATTCACATAATAAAAGGGCTAAAGTTTACTCCTATTCTAAGTGAGTTTTGAACTTGTTTTGTGTTTAATCGGGGTCGAATTTTATTTTTATCTTTTATTCTGAAATGGCATCTTTTTCTCTATTAAAGTTTCGAATTTTCAGTGTTTTTTGGATGATAATTCAATGCTTTTCTGCTTACTGCGATGTCTATGCTTCTTGGTCATGTTTTGAAATTAATGTTGTTCCACAATTTGTCATTTTGTTAGAGAATTGAAGCTAAACCACACTACGTTTTTTCCAGACCTTTTGGATTTTTAGGTTTAGTCTTCTCTCTTGACTGTTGAAGTGTAAGTAGCATTGCTGGTTAACTTGTAGCAAGTGCATTTCTTTCGTTGGTCTTTAGCTTGCGAGCATGTAGTCTCATTTGGACATCACATTTCAAACTTGCTACGATTACCTTCATATTTTGATGGAATGGTCTTCACCAGCGTTGTATGTAATACCTGATTAGGATCTGGTGATGTGCATGTTAAATGAGTTCTTTCAGAGTGTATGCGTGCTTCATGGTTTTAATGGTTGCTGTTCCTGCATGATGGATAATTGTTTCTCTGCAGTGACTGTCACTATACTGCGGTAATGGCTTCAGATGCTGGCAATTCTACTTCATCAGCGGATAGACACCTTGGTTTAAGTCAGAGCTCTTCAATTCCATCCAATAATGAGATTTTTTATCATAACTTCATGTGGAATAACAACAGCGATGATAATCCCTTTGATTCTAATGGTGCAAGAGATGATGGTGATGATAGCGGCACTTCCAAGTCAGAAGACTTAGAAGTTAGGATGGATCTTACAGATGACTTGTTGCATATGGTAAAGTGCATTGTTCAGATTGTTTTAATACATGCGTCACACCTTGCTTCCATCTCAGGGTCTAATTTTATACTTTACTTTTTCTACCCAGGTTTTCTCGTTCTTGGACCCCATTAATCTATGTCGGGCTGCGATGGTTTGTAGGCAGTGGCGAGCAGCTAGTGCTCATGAAGACTTCTGGAGGTGTTTGAATTTTGAGAATCGAAACATATCTGTAGAACAATGTGAGTTCGACTTAGTACCCTCTGCTAACTCTTTTACTCTATCTTCCTCCTGCATATGGGTAGAGTATTGTATGAGTGTGAAGAGATGTGGTTTTGAAAAACCGAAAGGAGCTTCTCACCATCTTCTCTCCCTCACCCACCCTTCTCAATCGTATCACCAGAAGGCTTTAATATCAATGTTTTTTTCTACCGAGCTTAAGAATGACTGAATTTTGGAAATTCGAAACCCTGCAAATGTGCATTGCAATTTCTACCCAAATTTCATGTAAAACATAGGGCACCTTATATATTTTTTTGGTCATTTTATTGCTACTGCCTAGGAAAAAGTGTGTGAAATAAATGTTATGCAACAAAGAGTAGTCAAATTAGGATAGCGTAGATGCAGAAGTTTTGTTTTTTTTTTTAATTGTATGAATGTGATGGTCCTTATGTTGGAAAATTCCTTGAGGCTAGACATGCATTTTGTTATTCCGTGGGCCACACACATCATTGTCAGAATTTTTCTACATAATATTGGTATACACCTCAGTAGATGTGCAACTATGGGTATCTTCTTCATTTTTGTAGAATTTATTTGGATGACTCATTTAAAATAAGTGATTTTCGAATCATCTTTTGATAAATAAGAATGGATGTATTAGTTCAATAGTCAGACATTATATAGGTGGGATGGATTGTACATTTAAAGAATAGAGTATACAAGCATAGCATTCCTAAAGTGTGAATTTGTTAAAAAGCATTGTTGAGCATGCAATGTTAGCCTACTTTTATGTATGAATCGATAATGCATTTAGCAATCAAATGCTATGATCTACAAATGAAAGCAATATTGTGTAATGTATTACAAAAGGAGCACTTTACATCCTTTTCCCTTCTCATTGTCAAATAGTGGTTTTGGAATCAAATTGATTGTATTTAATGTGAATTTGTAGTTGAGGACATGTCTCGGCGATACCCAAATGCCACTGAAGTGAATATTTATGGTGCTCCTGCTATTCACTTGCTTGTTATGAAAGCACTCTTTTCTTTAAGGTAGATGCCCTTCATTTTGTTCATCATTGTTATGGTCAAGTAATAACACATAGCTGATGCTAATATCTTTAAATTATTTCAGAAATCTTGAGACTTTAACCGTAGGAAAAGGACAGCTAGGGGATCCTTTTTTTGGTGCCTTGGGAGATTGTATCATGTTGAAGAGTTTGAATGTCAATGATGCTACTCTGGGTAGTGGTATCCAGGAGATACCAATAAACCATGATAGATTGTGTCATCTTCAACTGACAAAATGCCGAGTGATGAGAATTTCTGTCAGGTGAAACACTATTAAGCTCTTAAATCAAAATTCTGTTAGTTTGCTAAAACTTTGTGCTAAGATGCATCTTTTGCAGGTGTCCACAACTTGAGACCTTGTCTTTGAAGCGCAGCAACATGGCACAGGCTGTGCTGAATTGTCCTCTCTTGCATCTCCTTGATATAGGGTCTTGCCACAAGCTTACAGATGCAGCAATTCGTTCAGCAGCAATTTCATGCCCCCAGTTAGAGTCTTTAGACATGTCGAATTGTTCATGTGTGAGTGATGAGACACTGCGTGAAATAGCCCTCACTTGTGCTAATCTCCACATTCTTAATGCATCTTATTGTCCAAACATATCACTTGAGGTTAGTTCTTCTAAATCAGTGCCATCTTTGATTTGGTTAAATGGTGATATTCTGCTGTTTGACATCACTATAAGCTTTCTCTTTTCTCTTTGAAGTCTGTGAGGATGCCAATGTTAACTGTTCTCAAGCTTCATAGCTGTGAGGGCATCACTTCAGCTTCAATGTCTGCGATTGCATATAGTTATATGCTGGAGGTATGAATTCTCTTCCTTTGCATGCTGGTCTTGCCTAGATGCAGGTGTCCTCTAGAAATAACTTGGAGCATTGACATTGTAATTTATTTTAGGTTTTGGAGCTTGACAATTGCAGTCTTCTGACTTCTGTGTCCTTGGATCTCCCTCGCCTGCAAAACATAAGATTAGTACATTGTCGAAAGTAAGCATGCTTTTCCATTCCTCTATCCCACCATTCAAATCTTGAGAAGCATTCTTGTCGGATTGCAAGAGTTTTTTTTTTTTGTTCTTTTTGGTCAGAGTAATGTTATTTTCTGCTCCCCTCCCTCCACCGCAGATTTGCTGATCTGAACTTACAAAGTATCATGCTATCATCTATAATGTTGTCTAATTGCCCAGCCCTTCATCGAATCAATATCACTTCCAATTCTCTTCAAGTATGTTTCACCAGATGACTCCTGTATATTCACTATGCTTTCCTTCATCTTTTATCAGTGTAGCACTCTTATTATTTGTTTCTTAACTTGCAGAAATTAGCGTTGCAGAAACAGGAAAACCTAACAACATTAGCATTGCAGTGTCAATATTTGCAAGAAGTGGACCTCACAGATTGTGAATCTCTGACTAATTCTATTTGTGAAGTTTTTAGTGATGGTGGTGGATGCCCTATGCTAAAATCATTGGTTCTTGATAATTGCGAGGTTTGTAAATTAGGCTCTTTTTGTCTGTTTGGTTTATGCATTTTGTGAAATCTGATCATGCTTGGCATGTGCGTGATGAGGGATCCTGGTGTTTTAATGCTGTTATCTTTTTGCTGCTATAATCTTTCACATGTTTTGTTTTCTCTGGAGCAGTAATTCTTATAAAGGAAGAAAGGTATTGGTGGTGTTATTGTATTAGAATTCCAATTTCTTATGCCTTCGATAATGAGATTTTTACCGAACAGATTTTCTGGATTTGCATTGTTCAGCTATGATATAGGTCATGGGATATCTCATGTTCTAAAAGTGGATTTTTTTTAAACATCATTTCAATGGAACAAATTAAATAGAGGAGAATGAGCCATAGAACCAGCCCCAACTAGTATGGATCAAGTCATTTTCAGTACATTAATGACGAACTCTCAAGATGGAGCTCCACTGGTGAATTATTTAGACTTGGACATATGCTTCTAAACAATGCATCTCTGATGCCGATGATACTCCTTGAGAATTTGAATTGGACTTCAGTGATATGAAGAGTGCAATTCCAAATCACACTCATATAGATATTGGGTTGCTAAAATTTGGAATGACTTCTAATTATGTGCAGAGCAAGTAAACATTAATAAGTGGACTTTTGAAGATTGGGCAGGGAGAAAGGGCCTGGCAGCTAAATTCTGATTAAAAATTCAGATTCATGGTGGATCATTGGTTCTGTAGTATGCAATAGGTTCACCCTTTTTAAACTTTTTTTATTATAAATAATATTCTCTGTTGAATGTTTATGTGCCCAGGTGAGTGAAGTTATGCAATAACTTCTGCAGTTCCTGTAATTGGTTTTTTTCCCATTCAACTGAGTGAAATGATTTTTACTTTTCAGGCCTTGACAGCTGTGCGATTCCACAGCACTTCTTTAGTCAGTCTTTCCCTAGTTGGTTGTCGTGCTATTACTGCTCTTGATCTGGCGTGCCCTTCTCTAGAGCTTGTTTGTTTGGATGGCTGTGATCATCTTGAGGAAGCATCATTCTGCCCAGTAAGTGGGAATTATTGACGCCAATCTTGTTCTGCTAAAATGATACGCAAGGTGTATTATAGCAAACAAAATTGATGGTAAACTGAAACATTCTGCCTCTTTTCAGGTTGCTCTCCGATCACTCAATTTGGGAATATGTCCCAAATTGAAAATCCTGAGCATTGAAGCACCATGCATGGTGTCCCTTGAGTTAAAAGGATGTGGTGTATTATCTGAAGCATCTATTAATTGTCCCCTCTTGACGTCTCTGGATGCTTCATTTTGCAGGTCATGTTACTTTCTGGTAGTTTTTTTGGCTGTCCCCGCTCATGTCCTATGACTGATATGTGTTATTTACATGCAGCCAACTCAAGGATGACTGCTTGTCTGCAACCACTGCATCCTGCCCACTGATTGGGTCATTGATTTTAATGTCTTGCCCTTCTGTTGGTTCTGATGGACTACTTTCTTTGCAGCGGCTTCCACATTTGTCTGTTCTTGATTTGTCATACACTTTTTTGATGAATCTGCAGCCGGTGTTCGACTCTTGTTTGCAACTGAAGGTACTTCATAATGTCAGCTTGCATACTTCTACCGCATACATGCAGTGCACTTCAATTACTTTTGTAAAATTTGTACGTCTATAACCAATGAGCCTGTAGCTAGTTGTACACACAGGTATGAGGGTGGAGGTCTTAGGTTTGAGTCTCACCCTTGTCAATTGAATTCTAATAAAATTGGATCCCTATAATAAAAAAAATAATTGGACATCTGTTGGATTGGCAAGGTCTATTTTACTATTCTACAACCCACTTGCTTGTATAATTTGAACATTCAAAAGAGCTCATTGTGAACGTGCTAAAGCTTTTTACTACAACATGTTGAATTGCTTGCGATTTAATTTCATACTGTCTAATTATTCAAAAGAAGACCATCTGAAGATTGTTTAAGGTTTTGTCATCTTCAGCTTGAATTATGAACTTAAATATTTCATTTTTAAGCTGAACATGTGTCCCTGGCTGATCTAAACATCTGATTTGCTTTTTTCCATGTTACAGTTTATGAAATTATTGGCCTTAATGACTTATTTTCTTTTACCTCTTCATCTTCTAAGGTACTAAAATTACAAGCATGCAAATATCTTACTGACACATCATTGGAGCCTCTTTACAAGGATGGTGCTCTTCCAGCACTTCAGGAGTTGGACTTGTCTTATGGGACCCTTTGTCAATCTGCAATCGAAGAGCTTCTTGCTTGTTGTAGACACCTTACTCATTTGAGCTTGAATGGCTGTGTAAATATGCATGACCTGAATTGGGGATGCAGTGGTGGTCAGCTTTCTGAGTTGCCAGGCAAATTTAGTTCATCTGCCTTGTTCTCTCATGAGAATATTCTTGTGCCACCTGAGCAGCCAAATCGCTTATTGCAGAACCTCAACTGTGTTGGTTGTCCGAATATTAGGAAAGTTGTCATTCCACCAGTGGCTCTTTGTTTGCATCTGTCTTCACTAAACCTTTCTTTATCTGCCAATTTGAAGGAAGTCGATGTTGTTTGCTTTAATTTGTGCTTTCTTAATTTGAGGTGTGCTTCTGTTTGTTGATGTTGTTTAAGATTTTTTCATATTAGTTGTTTATACTTTTCTTTATCTAATATCTGTGTGTATGTTATTCAGCAATTGTTGCTCCTTGGAAATATTGAAGCTTGAGTGTCCAAGGCTGACTAGTCTTTTTCTCCAGGTATGTGCTTTTCTGACTTTCAATGAGTTCCTGGATTCGGTCGTTGTCTGGGTTTACCCCTATTATATTCAAGGGGAAAAGGGAAAAAAATAGCTTGTCTTTAAGTTGGATAATGAAGGACCTTGCACAAATAATGTGGCTATTTCTTTTGCCATTTAATTCATCTGCATGCTTCTACCTGGGTTTGGGGAAGTCCTCAATCTGGTACCACAGTTATTAGCTTGAATACATGATAGTATCGAAGTGCTACTTGCACTATAGATGCATATACTGTGCTTCGTAGGTGGGGTCCCTCTCCTTAGGAATAAATGTATAAGAAAACTGGACAGCCTCCTCAATACCAATCACAAGGATCACTTGTTTTCTGGTTTGATGTGTAATTTTCCTCGGATTTCAATTATTTGCCTCTCTTCTCCTACAGGAGAGAGTATGTGCTAGCCGTATCTTTTGGGCAATTATCATTTTAGCCTTTGGGACAACGCATCTCAAATTGCCCCCATCTAATGCATTAATTTTTTTTTTGCTTCTGTTTTAATTGTTGTTGCAGTCTTGTAACATTGATGAGGAAGCTGTTGAGGCTGCCATATCTCAATGTGGCATGCTGGAGACTCTTGATGTACGCTTTTGTCCGAAGGTGAGATCAGCACTTTATTATATTTTTTTCTTTTTGAAAAATGGAGAGCTTAATTATCTTACCAAGCAGAAAGACAGTCTTTGATTTTGTTCTATTTCCTTTAGACTTGTATTACTCGCTTGCTAATTGAATTTATTTGTGTTCTGACACCCCCAGATATGCTCAATAAGCATGGGCCGATTACGTGCAGCATGCCCGAGTTTAAAGCGCATCTTTAGTAGCTTGTCACCCTCGTAATTTACTCCATTTGTTTTCTCTCCAGTGGTGATTCACTTTTACTAAAGTAGCATCCTGTTTGTTGTGTAATATGCACTATTCACACCTGTGCTGTAAATGTTCTTCTATCTTGTTGATGCGTGTTCCAAGTATACCAGGGTTATGAAGTAGCTTCCCTACTGTAACAATACAATAAATTTTATTTGTTTTCAATATTTACTCAATTTGGCGAGTAAATATTTTTGAAGGGGTTTGCAGTCGCACTTGCCTGGTTCTTGCGTGTAGTAACCGTTTGTGTGACCACAGCTAGGATTGAGCTTGCAGCTACGAAACTTTTTTGTTTTATTTTTTAAAACTGTTGGGAGTAACAATTTAGTTGCAAATTTACAACGTCTCCATCCAAAAAGCATATAAAAATGAAGAAATTTACATGCTAATTACTACCCTGAGCTTTTGTTCCGTAAAATCTAGCTGCAACTTTTCTGTATTCTCATCAGTTACTGTTCATTTGAAGACAGCAGACTGATGATGGGTACAAAATTTCCTAGTTTTGGATCTCATTGCTCTTTCGTCTCGAGTACCTGAGGGGAAACAAAGAGGAAAGGATAGAAGAAAGATCATATAATATGTCACAAGATTGATTCCAACCGCTTCAATTCTGGGTCTAAGATTTCAGCTTCAGAGTCTTCATCTGGGGTCCGGTAAGCATCCGCAACAGCCTTCCCTTTATCTAACACATCAGATGGGACAGTCTGGAGAAGGCTGTGAAGAGAGCATGGGAGGAAAGTAAGTTTCCTTGAAATATAGATATTGACAGGGAGAAATAAACGAGTGATACCAGAAAACAAGAATTTGTTACTAATGCACAGCGTTGCTTTTCTTGGGGGGTTTCAAAAACCCACTGCCATGATTACCTTTCCATTGCAGCTAGGGCAATTCCTACTTTTGCCTTCATCGATTTAACTGAAGCATCTGGCTCATTTCTTGATGCACGCAGAAGCAAGGAATCGAGTTCTTCCAAAGCACTATAAAAGCGGACAAGTTGTTTCTGTCAGAATTTGTTTGATGTTCATTATCTACACTTAACCTTTTTTCTGTATAGTTTTGGTGCTCTTCAATTGACCTGCTCGCCATTTCGATAAATTTATCCAAGAGAAGCATTTTTCAATGAAAAGCCAAAACGATTTTCAGTAATTCTACTGTGTGTTTTATATCCCACAGGTCCTATATAAGCACACTAATTCTACTGTGATCCACGATTAGGAAGGCCAGAGTGCAGGGAGCACTTAGAAATCCACTCAAAACAATGTGGGAGACACCTATAACTATTTTCCATTTTCATGAGCAGCAGAAAGATTTTGGGAGATACCTGAGACATTGATCAACATTGTTGAAAGCAGCGTTACCATTTCCAGCATCTGAAGCATATTGTGCTACCTAAAGTTCCGAAGAAAATTTCCAAATCTCAGGAACTCATGTACAGAAAAACTGCCATAAAGGAAATCCAAATAAGAAATTGGTTTTTTGGACATCTTTTTTAAACACGGGCTTTCAGATGACACCAACCATATCGATGCAAGACTGATTGTTTGACAGCAAGTAGTGATGAACAAGCATGGCTTACAGTCTAATAACCACTATGTCAAGGCAAGAGTTTTGATCCACACCTGCGACATTCAAATGGCTGGCTCTAAATGCTATCACACAACCAAATAAATCTTGCAGAGCTTAATTGGGCTCCATATGCTCCATATTCTTTTGACATATCTAAAGTTTCAAACTACCGACATCCTCACGCCATCTCTGCTCGCAATGGCTTGGTGCATTTAACGATGCTAGGAAAAAATTCACTGAGCAGTAACATGATACTCCAAAGGCAATACTGCCTGAACCATCTAATTGAATTAGATAACCTCTAAGCTTCAAGTTAATGATGCAAATATTATCTGACCATCTCTGTAAAACAAATTTAATACGGGTGCATCATGGGGACCTAGCCAATGATATCTTGGCTCCAAAAGAATTTAAGAAAGAAACTCAAATGTATGGTGCTTTTTTACCCTCTATGTAAATCACTTATCGGCATATTAATGAACAAACTTGAAAGTACTTAGCATGATGGTTAAAGAGAGGCATGTCCTCTTTTTGAGTTATTAGGCAATCAAATCTCGTCTCCTAGAAGTTACAAAAGTAAAGCTCATGAATATCCTAATCCCAACATAAATGACCTTTTGGTGTTGCAAAGCTCCTATTAGATCACCTCTAAGCTTCAGGGATTTCACTTGGACTAGTAAACAATTGTCCACTGTCCAGTTGATTTAATGGTCGAAAATCAAATTCAAGATTTTAGAGGTTGATGACCGCTGAGTTTTCTGTCAATTAAAACTCCAATTTAAGGACCATACACAGAGAAATTACACTGCATTTTCCCAGTACTGCTCTAGAAGCCTTAATGATAGTTGAGAGAATAATCAAATAGTAATATCTTCTCTCTTTATAATCATATTGTTTCTTCTGAAGCCAACTTAGTGGTACCTTACATACTTTCCAGTCTTTTAAGCTGTATCCAAAATCAAATAGATAAAACACCATTTAAGGAATTATGAAAATTCTCCCGGAATAAAAAATGTTTCACAAGCAATTAGATACAAAATGAATAATGCTAGAAGTTGACTTACTGCTCGAATATTTACACGAAGAGATGCTGCCGGGCCAGAACGTAATAAAGATCGATAGTTGCCGAATTGGGGCCGATCAACATCCAGAATTTTCTCTACAGTAGTCAAAGAACAAATTAAAGCATCATGGTACACTATCAATATATTCTTTAATGCCTAATTGAGTTCAGGTTTCTTGCTTAGTACGAGGATGTAGGCACATCCTTAGTGTGAGTGTGCAATAGAAAAAGAAAAGGTAAGAGATACAAAATCGAGTAACAACTTTTGTGCATCTTCTGACAACATTAATATTGCAAGTGTAATTTTGGCATCATCTCTTAATTTCTCCAGCTCCCACGGGAAGGAAATAATGTGGCAAGACAAGGAATTACCTAAATCCTTAATCTGCAACTCAGTCAATATAACAGCAGGCACATAAGCCTCTAGTGGATCAAGCTTTTTCCTGTTATAAATTTTAGGAAAGGAATTAGTTCTGATAGTAGCAGAGGCACTCGTTGAACGAAACAAATATCAGACAAGGCTCAATCGCAGTCATCATAGTTTATTTTAATATAGTGCTGGAAAAATTTGGAGTATCATTCCACTAGCAGGCAAGGCATTGACAATTTGTCAATATTTAATCAAGTTTGTGTCCACTCAATTCTGTAAAAAATTAAAACTGAATTAGAAATCTTTAGGCCTCAGGCATTTCCTTTCACTACAATCCAATGACCATTTCGAATTTATTTGTTTTGGTTTTATCCATCAACAATTTAATGCCAAAATCCATACTCATTAATCAATCATACCATACCGTTTCACATAATTATCCAAAAAACTGCCAGCAATAGCATCTGCAAAACAAAAAATATAGGGAGCCCACATCAAACAAAATCTCCAATTCAATAAAATTATCCCAAATCAATTAACAACTTAGAAACACAAAATTTTCAATTTCTTTACTTTTTTCCTTTTTCAAAAAGCAGGAGGTTGAAAACAGAACAGGGTAGTAGTTAATCAGACTTCAGTTTGAAGCAA
>Ga0325411_1000817_pt1 | contig 33470 bp, 22 predicted proteins | sample PopdelMetagenome_13_FD_206181 | JGI IMG/M metagenome (GOLD analysis project Ga0325411, IMG submission 206181) | Populus deltoides microbial communities from Bellville, Georgia, United States - Xylem-PdIQD-R4 | ecosystem: Host-associated > Plants > Phyllosphere > Stem > Wood/Secondary xylem...
ACGGAGGCGAATGAGAGGTTCACCTGAATCGAATCATTCAGAGTCCTTGAAAGCACATGTCCAAGAGGCGGCAGCAACATAAGGCAGCGCAACTGTGTCCCATAGGAAAAAGATAAATAAATAAATAGGTACCATAAAAATTTAGTAAGTGGGAGATTTTTCTCGTATCATTTCATTGACGCAGACCTTAAAGAACAACTACCCAACTCTATAAAACATATCATTTCATTTCATTTATTTGGTTTTTTCATATACCAAACAAGTTTTTCATAGGTGATCGTATCTTGATTTCAACAATGAGTTACGACAACAACAATCATCAAGATTCAGAAGGTAATTGAATTTATGTTCGGCTTCTGAAAATCTTTTTTTTCCCCTTTTTTTCTGTGATTTAGAAAGTTAATCAATTGATGGTTTACTAAATTGATGATTTAGGAAGTAATCAAGCCGGTCCTCATGTTGCACCACCTCCAGTTAGTTACCCTATGAGATATGGTCCTCAACACCACCAACAGCCACCTCCTCCTCCTCCTCCTCCAGAAAGAACTAATATGAGGGGTGATGGATTTTGCACAGGATGGTAACTGAGCATTTGTTTTTTTTTTTCCCTTTTTATTTAAATAATGATTCACTGTGTATCTATTTATTTATTTATCTTTTTCCTATGGGACACGGTTGCGCTGCCTTATGGTGCTGCTGCCTCTTGGACATGTGCTTTTAAGGACGATGAATGATTCTTTGTAAAATTTGCAGCTTATAATTGTTTCCCTTGTGTTTCTTGCTGCAAATCATAATTATTTTTGCTCTTTTTATGTCACTGTACGTACTATGTATTCTTTATTCACTCAATAACCTTCCTCTTTGATTAATAGGAAGGTAATATTAGGATATGGAGTATTAATTGTTTTTTTAAAGTGTTTGTTATTTATAAATATATTAAAATAATATATTTTTAATTTTTAATTTTTTTTCATATCAACACATCAAACAAAATGTGAAAACATAAAAAAATATTTTTAAATATTTTTTTATATTTTAACCCACCCTTAACCCGTGATTCTAAACAGAGACGAATGCTTAAAAAATAATCATTTAATTTTCTTTTTCCTATCTTTATTTAAATAATCATTTAGTGTATACATTTTTTTTTTTTATGTGACAGTTGTGTTGCTTTATGTGACAGCTGCTGCTGCTGTAGCCGCCGCCGCTGTTGTTACTGCTGGGACAACTGCTGCTACTGCTTGAAATCTATTTTTGAATGCTTTGGGATTTCTGAGGGTGTAGGAGACTAAGACAATTGAAATAATGGGATATGAGATAGAATAAGAGATGAGGACACATTATTTTTAATATATATTGTGAGCATTTAATTTACCGTTTAGGATTCTTTTCTTTTTTTTTGATGCTTTTCTTGATTTAATTTTGCTTGTTAAAATTGAATTTACAACAAAATAAAGATGAATAATGTCACGCGTCACTCACGCGATATCAGCTTTGACAAATTTTTTCCGTTGTGTTTGCTTGAATTGATTTATTCCTTGAGAATCACCATCTTATATTTAATTAAAAATTACTAAAAGATCCAAATATACTGATCGAAAAAATATTAACACTCCTATCACACCCTACTTAAAATAAACTACTTCTTAGCTTTGATATGTTAAAAAAATTTTAAAAATTTTATTTTATTAAAAATACAATTTACATGTAAATTCATAATTCTTTACTGTTAACAAATCAAAATATTAAATTCTTCTTTATTCTTTTCAATTTTATTATAACTACAAAAAAACATCTATAAAAACATTCAAACACACACATACATTTTTTACTATATTTTTTCTTTTTTCCTTTTCTTTTTCTTTTCTTTTTTTTTACATCCACAATACAAAATTTAACTTCAAAACAACTAAACAAAAATTACATTAAAATTACAATAATAACCCCAAAACAAACTGGAATTTACAGGGAACACTTTCTGCACCACCAGAACAGTGTCAGGCAAACTTCTGAAGCTGCAAGACAGTGGCGGCGGCGGCTTCTTAGAGAAGAGATAGATTTAGGTTTTCTCCTTTTCTTTTACTCTCCAAACTGCCCCCCTTCCCTTTGTAAATTTCCTCCCCCTTTGGTAATTTTTTTAATAGTTATAGGTGAAATGACGCTTGTTACTTAAAATTTGTTCCTCAACTTTGTTTTTTTATAAAATTTTAATTTTTTATATTTTTTTTTATTTTTTGAAAATAACATTATTAATATCAATTCAATGAGAAAAATCAAAGATTTTAAAAATAATGTATGAAAAGTCGAACGCGTTCAAAAAACCTTTGAAAAATTAAATTCTTTTGAGACAATGCTGAAAATGCTAAAAACGATGCAAATATATTTAAAATATATTTTTTTGGATTTTCGTTGTTTTTCATTATTTTTGGAAAAAGATTTTCCAAAAATTTTATCAAAAAGATGAATAAAAAATTGAGTAACAACAAATGCCTCCTCTTTACAATACTTATGATGTAAAACTCCTCAATGTTTTGCATGGTAAGCTTTGTAAAAAAAATAAAAGGAAAATGATCTTATTATCTTAGGCGACCGACCCCTTTTGAAGAAAAATAGTCTATTTTTAGAGGTGATTTGTCCACACACACTCACACTGGTCTATTTTCCGAAAATGCCGAAGTTACTTGATTATTCTTATGAATCAGAAAAGTGAGAATTAAGCATATGTTGATTCAAACATAAATCAGTAGTAATTCTGTTGTGTTAGTTTAAGAATTCACATAAATATTGCTTGAAGTGAACTGTAGTAACCTGGGGAGCTACTGCAGTTTTCAGATAGCGAGCCATTTCACCATTAGAAACGGAAGGTACTTTCTGTCAAGGACCATCTACCAAACAGCGAATCTCAGTGCTGCTAATAGGATAAAACAAGATTGGAGATGGATCTGCCCGAACATAATGTCCATGATTTGCATATGGAAGGTTGCAGTTTTCCAGCACCAACGCAACAAAACACGATGGGATATCAATTATGCAAAAGGAAAGATTAAATTTCAGTTGGCAAGGAAGATTAAATTATGCAAGCTAAATTCCTATGTTGTGGAAAAGGTTATATGTTACTTCAATAGTAGCACACAGGATCACAAAACTTCAACGAAGGGATTGTTTTGCAATTTGGCAGCACTGATCCTCACCTTAGGATTGCGAAGAGACCGCCGCAGATTCGAAAAACAGCCATCACAGACAATTGTTAATGGAGCATATGCTCCCAACTCTGTTGCAGCCCTGGTTTTGTACTGTACTCCTTTAATAGTCCCATTTTCTTCAATGAGAGTTGTTACCGTTCCTTGTTCCAATTTAACCCTGAAGAAAACATTGCAAGAAAATCGGATTGTAAGGAAACATTATTAATTATGCAACTACCCTGGAAAGATCATATGATTGAAATACTATAATGGAATAGAACTTAAGCAAGTATAATGAATGTCCATGAAAGATTACGCGGAAAGAGTTTTATGCTTTGTCTCGCATTTTCTGAACAAAACGGCCATTGTGAAAGCTTCTTCCAGCAACATCTGAAAGGAAGTTCTACAAGGGGTATGATAGTTTGGTACTTTTCCCATCTTTAAAGATTGCATATCCAAGCACTCTTTGAGCATCAATTTCACTCACACAGTCTGCAGATGCACAAAGATATACTTAACGTTTACTGCTATAGTTCTGATAGTTTTGACGCTGAAAAGCTTAGCTGGGTCTACAGATATATTGAGGTTCTGGCTCACCTTCAAGCCCCAATTCAATTAATTTCAGGTAACCTCCAGGTTGCAGGAGTTCTCCAACAATTCTGTCAGTCTCAGGCTCAGTCGAGTCTCTTTCAATTACATGCACTCTTCGACCATCCTGCAACATGTACAGAAATATGAGATATTGCAACTCTCTCCTGTAATCTTTCCAACAGAAGCAATTGACATGGGATTATTGACACAAGTAGTCAAAGAATTATTCTAAAAGAAGGTTGGATACGATTTGCCTGATCACCATCCTGCATAATTATTAAGGGAGTGTTTGGTTTGAAGATGTGGTGGTTTTTTTAAAAGGTACAATCTTCAGTATAAATTATATTTTTAAAATCTAAAAATACATGTTTTTTTTATATGTATCCCACAAAAAAAACCAAAATCATCTTTAAACCAAATACCTTCTAAGCCCATTCTAATATGATTATGGAGCGGGAAAATCCACAACTTGAAAGTTTGACCTGAATCAAGTTTTAACTCAATTAAATTTATATTTATATAATTTAATAAGTTGATTTATGACTTAGTTATCGGAATTAGAATAAAATTGCCACATCTCCGTGTTCGGCTTGTAAAGGAAACATATGAACTTGCAAAGTGTATAAATAATGTTGGTATCATATAGATTAAGTTGATAAATTAGGCATTTAGTACAAATTCACGAGGGATATCTTGTTCCCAAGTTGAAGAACAAATAAAAGAATTACAGTTGTATGACTTCTACAAGAATGGAGACCTAAGCTATTGAATTGCTCATGCAAACTAGTTTCAGTTCTTGATGGAAAATCGCTCTATCCATCCTGTCAGGCAATCGGAGGAGCTCTGGGGTATGGTGGTACCATTACAGGGAAGAACATTTGTCTAATTCCTGATGCCCCCTGAAGGCGCAGATGCTAACCATGTTAGAAAATCTTGCTTCCACACTAGTCTATCTTAGAAACAGAATTTTAAAGAAAAATTGATAACAAATACAGTTTCTATAGATTCAAAGTTCATTGAGATACCTACCGAAATCAATCTAGCACCTGTACATACCCGCTTAAGTGAAATGCCCAAGTTGCTTGATTATTCTTATGAATCAGAAAAGTGAGAAGCACATGTTGATCTCAAACATAAATCAGTAGTAATTCCATTGTGTTAGTGTAAGAATTCACATAAATATTGCTTGAAGTGAATTGTAGTAACCTGGGGAGCTACTGCAGTTTTCAGATAGCGAGCCATTTCACCATTAGAAACGGAAGGTACTTTCTGTCCAGGAACATCTACCAAACAGCGAATCTCAGTGCTGCTAATAGGATAAAACAAGATTGGAGATGGATCTGCCAGAACAAAATGTCCATGATTTGCATATCGAAGGTTGCAGTTTTCCAGCACCAACACAACAAAACACGATGGGATATCAATTATGCAAAAGGAAAGATTAAATTATGCAAGCTAAATTCCTATGTTGTGGAAAAGGTTATATGTTACTTCAATAGTAGCACACAGGATCACAAAACTTCAACGAAGGGATTGTTTTGCAATTTGGCAGCACTGATCCTCACCTTAGGATTGCAAAGAGACCGCCGCAGATTCGAAAAACAGCCATCACAGACAATTGTTAATGGAGCATATGCTCCCAACTCTGTTGCAGCCCTGGTTTTGTACTGTAATCCTTTAAAAGTCCCATTTTCTTCAATGAGAGATGTTACTGTTCCTCGTTCCAATTTAACCCTGAAGAAAACATTGCAAGAAAATCTGATTGTAAGGAAACATTATTAATTATGCAACTACCCTGGAAAGATCATATGATTGAAATTCTACAATGGAATACAACTTAAGCAAGTATAATGAATGTCCATGAAAGATTACGCGGAAAGAGTTTTATGCTTTGTCTCGTATCTTCTGAGTAAAACGGCCATTGTGAAAGCTTCTTCCAGCAACATCTGAATGGAAGTTCTCCAAGGGGTATGATAGTTTGGTACTTTTCCCATCTTTAAAGATTGCATATCCAAGAACTCTTTGAGCATCAATTTCACTCACACAGTCTGCAGATACACAAAGATATACTTAACGTTTACTGCTATAGTTCTGATAGTTTTGACGCTGAAAAGCTTAGCTGGTTCTACAGATATATTGAGGTTCTGGCTCACCTTCAAGCCCCAATTCAATTAATTTCAGGTAACCTCCGGGTTGCAGGAGTTCTCCAACAATTCTGTCAGGCTCAGTCAAGTCTTTTTCAATTACATGCACTCTTCTACCATCCTGCAATATGTACAGAAACATGAGATTGCAATTCTCTCCTGTAATCTTTCCAACAGAAGCAATTGACATGGAATGTCTGTCACCTCTCCAGGACCGTAAGCAAGAGCTGAGCCAGCAACACCAGCACCAACAATGATTATATCTGGACTTTCAACATTGCATAACTTGCCCATTCCTCTTTCAGAGCTCTTCAAAGTTCTGTCCCTCTGAAAATCCTTCGAGACATTAACCTTTTTCTTTCCTTTTGCATGATAAACTAAAATCAACCCCAAAACAGAACAATGACTCCTCCCAAAAGATACTGATATCCCATATCTGGAGATTGCTAAGAAAACAAGGGGTGAATAGTGCTGTTACCGCTCACTACTTCTAGACTTTCCCTTCCTGTTTTAGTCAAAGAGCTCGGGACTGATACCATGCCTTTTATAGGCTTAAAAAACAGCTAAGTTTTGACATTTTCTGTAAAACATTTAGGCAATGAATTGCTTTCAAATAAAACCATGGGATCCAAAACAGGGGGAGACTGACAGTTTTGTTGTTGCATTATAGTCACAAAGTATGTTATGGAACCCATTTTTGTTATCATCAGGCAATGTATACAGAGCTTAGGATCACTTGTTCACTTGACAAGTCTATTTGACGTTTGGAAGCTCTTCATTTAAGATCTAAGATTTTTTCGTGTAATCACATGTTTGCTTGGCCTAAGACGTGTAATCATATCAACCATGATACCAAAATGAAAAATCATTTGTTTGTAAATTAGCCCTTTAATTTGTTTTCCATAACATTTTTAATTTTTTCCTAAAATGTTCTTTATTTTTAGTTAATTCTTTTTAAATATTTATCGGTCTTGTAAGGTCTTTACCTATCTATTTTGATCTATTTTATATAAATCACTTATTTAAAGCAAAATAAAAAGTTGATATTTTTATGTGAAAATATCATTTTTTAAATAAAAAAAAAGTTATCATGGGTTTGTTCGAGTATTTTTTTTAAAATTATTGATTATTGAATTTGTTAAAACTAACAAGCCTGAACTTCTTTTTTTTTTTTGAATTTTTTAATAATGTTTATCTCAAAAAAAATTGAAATGAATGGAGGATCGCAACTCATATTTTACCTTCTAACAAATGGAGCAAGGTCCATTTATGATCTATCTAAGAAATTGAAATGAATGAGGATCGCAATTTGTGTAGAGTTTATAACATCCTATTAAAAAAATGCTTTGGCGGCCCTTTTCTTTTAAGCTTTTAGAAAAACATTCTGCAAGGAAAAAAAATCTAATTTTCTGAATGAGCTGCCCTGACACAAGCTTTTTTTTAAGGAAAAAAAAATTGATCAAATAAATACTGGGAAATTCCTGAAAATTGAATCATGCTTTTGTTTCATTTGGGCTTCGAATCTGTCTAGAAAAACATTAATGCAACTTTATATCGATTAGCTAGGAAAGCTCTCCCAGTATGTTTTGAGAACACTTGGTCTAGACATTAGAAACGAGTGAAAGTCGCTTGCTTCCTAGCTGAAGCTTCGTTTCTTCTGTCTCACCATTGAAATAGTCGAGGATATATGCTGAAACATAGATGATCTAGGATTAAAGATGCAGAAATCACATGAATTCATTCTTTATGCGACTCCTTCAACATAATAGTAAAAGGAGATGGTCTCTCAAAGTGTTTTTGGGTAGAGGTTAAAACACAAACCTGAAACCAAACACCATCTGACATGCAGCGAAAGAGTAATCAACAGAATTCGGATATACCAGTATGAAAGCAGATAAAAGGGCCCCAAGCTATAATATGTGCATGTCAGAAAGAGCTACAATCAAAATTCACCCCACAATAACTTTTGTGAGGACTGATTATTGAAGAAGTATATAGGACATCGCAGGATTCAAGATGTGCTGGGTTGAAGCATCAAGCTCGTCACAAGAATTCTACAATAATAGTATTGTCTAAATGTTCATCAAGAATTTGATGATGAGGTAATATTTATTTACCCCGAATCTTGACCTTAAGTGTCCATTTAACCTTTCCCTCTGGCAACGGAATAGACTTTGGGAAGCTTAGTGGCACCTCAACTTGTACTTATATACAAGCGGGATAGATCCAAGAAGAGAAGAAAATCACATTCGAATTTGTTCTTCTTCTCATGTCTGTTTCTGTGTTTATCTTTATTGTAAATTTGTATATATCTAGGAGTTATAACTTGAATAACATAAAGAGACATGCCCATTTCAATACCAAATATCGAGTTCCTGACTTCCTGAGGCAAGAAGTTCAACCCCTTTGAGGTATTTCCTCTGTACTCGTGTTTGTGCCTCATGTTTTTAAGCATCTGTCCAGTAATTCTAGCAAGCAAGGGTCAAAAGACGTGATGAAATATGATAGACTAAAAATTGGATTAATAAAAAAAAATAAAAATCGAGACTTTTGGTTGTACTTTAAATTGACTTGATCTTAATTATTGTTCTCTGCAAATAGGAAATCATATGTACAGAAGCAGATAATGGAATCAATAACCTTCGGTCTACGTGTATTTTCCTATAATATCAAAAGGGAAAAAAAATTATTCTTTGAATTCGTCAAGAATATATGAAGTATGTTTATAGAAAAGGATGCCGATAATGTTGAAATAGGAGAAAGATTCCCTTTTGGTATATTTAGAATCAAGTAAAAATATTCCTAGTTTAAGAAGATTTGTATTTAGGATTTTTATTAAGTTAATATTTAAAATCCTTGTTAGAAAAAGATAGTTTAAATTTATCTTGACTCTATAAACTTCTTTTAAATATAAGGGTGATATGTGTTAATTATCAATGAATAAAAGCTTATTATTAATTAAAGTTTCTTGGAATAAATCAAGTCCTGGTTTCAAAACATGACAGCTACCAATCTCACGGTAAGATTTTAGGAGCGTATCCACCGCCACCGAGCCAGATGGGGAGCGGTGTCCTCCTCATTTGCAAGCTTATGCATTACCCGTCCAAGCGGGTCCATATGTTGCTCCACCTCCTGTTGATTACCCTGCGACAAACGGTGCTGCACACACCAAAATATCACCCCTCCTGAAAAAAGAAGCAGCATAAATGGTAACTAAGCATTTCAAAACTCTCTGTGTGTAAATTCCATTGCAAATAATAATTCATCGTTATATATATATATATATTGTTGGGGAATCCGGCTCCCCATGCGCGGACCGGTGGTGTACTAATAGTTGCTCAAAGGAAGCTAAGCTCACTGAGACAATATTTAACGTGGTTCGGCAAATCGCCTACATCCACGGGAGAGGTTCATTTTATTAGAGATAGAGAAAAGGATACAATAAATACATGGAGGAGGAGGATCACTCAACTCTACTCAACTCACTGCTCTCTTTGGTGCTCCTGCAGCTGCTGCCATTGCAGCTCTCTTTCTCTCTATTCTCACGTTCACTCACACTTCACACACTCGCACTTGCTCTCAAATAATTATGCCTCTTTTAAAGGCATCAAATGATGAGCTCTCTAGCACATGGAGGGGACAATCAAGCCATAATACATGGCATGAATTATGCCGTAATTCATGCTTCCACTTGCTTGGTGGTGGGGTATTGCCATAAATGGATATATCCTAACAATCACCCCCTTTGTCATTTATGTAGGCAATTGTCCTCTTGCTTCTTCAGCACAAGCTTGCATTCTGCAGCTTTTCCAAGCTTCCATTCTGCGAGCGTCTTCAACACAACATTCCCCTTCGAGTGTATCAACCATGCTCGGACTGGAATGATTTTTCAAGCCTTACACCAAGGCTTACAACACCCCCTCAAACGAATATTTCCAAGTGCGACAGTCATTGAGTATTTCAATGTGATCACAAGCTCACCACTCTTCCAAGAGTCTACTCATCCAGGAGTTGCGCCTGCCCTCTGTTCCACCCTAGGAACCACACCTTACTTCTCCGTGAGTCTCTCGCTCTTAGTCGTAAGAGTCCAGGTAGCTCTCTACCTTTAACCATGGGGGCAGCCCATTAAAGATTGATCCATATCTATCTTCATACTTTGAGTATTACAATGCCATTACCGAGCTCACCACCTTGACAAGAGTCAACTCGTTCGCGGAACCTATGCATGCCCTCTACTTCTTCATAGCAGCAGCGTCTTAATGCTCCACAAGTCACCCACTTATTGTCCAAGGCAAATGTCTTCTAGCTCATTGATCTTTAGCATGGGGGCAATATCCATAAAAGTCAATCCTGCATTTGTCTCCATACTCATCATAGCCACTTCATTAGCTATACACCTGTCCACTCATATCTAGCCATTACATTGGCTCTGGGGCGTTCTGAACTGGGCTCATATTGTGGCCCACACACCTTTTCCTTAGGTGTCTCCGCTCGTCGTCATACGATGGTCTAAAATAGGGCTCCTATCACGGCCCTCACACCTTCTCTAAGGCGTCTTCGCTCGTTGTCATAGGGCGGTCTAATCTTGGGCTCATATCAAGGCCCTCACACCTTTTCTAAGGTGTCTTTGCCCTTCATAGACGGTCGCATCCTCCTTCAGCTGGGATGCATCAAAGTGGCTTTAAGATTCTTTACCACCATGTCAACTTGGGAGAGATTATTGCCACTGATCACATAGAATGAGAGAGTTGCGGTACACTCCTCGCAATCCTCTACCTCGATTTCTATGTTTGGAGCTTGTACGCCTTTCTGCTTGACAGCTCCACCTACACCAACTGTCTTTGGTGTCTTCACCTTTCATCATAGGCAGTCGCCTTTCATCACAGGCATTTGCACCCCCTCAATTAGGTGCCTCTACAACGGCTCTCTTTCCATCCTTGCTTGCATTGGAAAGGTCTTCGCCTGTTGTCTTCATTAAGAGCACAAGAGACTTCCTGTTGTACAACCTTCACACATAGTCTCTACTCTGAGCTTCATCTGGGAACACTTCTTCTCCTTGCGCCTGTTGTCTCATTACAGTACCTCGTTGGATCCTACGGGTACTCCTGCACAATCTCCGTGTGCCCTCATGCAATTTCTGTTCTCCAGATTTCTCCATATTCCTTGCTTATGTTTGACAGCAGCTCATCCTGTCATAACACCTGTCCAAGTCAAAATAGGGTGCCAATCTTTATCCCCTTGTTGTATTTCTCTTCCATTATCAGGGTCTTCATCAATTCTCCCCTCGAGAAATCACAGTCACTGAATCTAACTTCTTTGGAGAAATCACCACTCCATCAGATCCTTGAACATACGGAACCCAACTGTTCCCTTGTGCCGTCGTCTTGCTAGTCTTTAACCGTTTCATTACAAACTGCTATATATACGAAAATAGTACCGTATGGATAATCCTTCCATTAAGCAAGTTCCCAGGAAAGATTGGAGGGGTCACACTGGTCCCGTTTAAAACCCAATCTCCTAGACAGAACTTCTTAGGTCATATCTATCCATCGTACTGTCTTTCCATATATACAACCATTTGCTAGCTTTGTCCCGGCTTTTCTTTACAAGTGATCTGGAATATACTGGTTTAATACATGATTTCTCAACATCTGGCGAGACTACCAGTTCTTAGATTCGTCAAGATTGGTCTTCGTCAATTTCCACTCTTCACCTCAAATTATCCACATGATCGGGTGTCCAGAGTGTCCCAATTTTGCCTTCCTTCTAGGCAATTAAAATTTCTCCACTTAGCAGTTCAGCACATGTAATTGGGCAAACATGTGTGACATGTTCTTCTTAATCTTTATCAACCACCATGATGACCTCCAGATGCCTCCTCATCGGGCAAACTCTTTTGTTAATTCACCATCGCCATTTTTGGTCTCAAATCTCAACGATCGGACCGTACCATTGCATCCGGAATGATTTGATCAAATCGCATTTCAGACGGCTAAGATTTGATCAAAACAATTCTGGCCTCATGAACGGCCCATATTCAATCTCAGATCCGGTTGCACGTAGACTCTGCTGCACAAAATCTTATCCCTCAGCTCGCAGCTCGGCTCGGCTTAACTCGCGGCTGATGACGTGGCAGGTGGGCCCCACTATGCTGACGTGTCAGCTGACTGGACGCTGACATGGCATGCCAACTGTGCATGCTGGCGTCATGCTTACGACATGATGACGTCATTATCATCCGGGTCTGGCATGTGGATCGGGTCATCTAGTATTCGGGTCGGGTCAGCCCATCTAGCCGAAGAAGACACGTGTGACGCGTGGCACGCGTCTGTGCGCGTGGGCAGTCACCTCGCCAGCGTGTGATGGCGCGTGCGGATGTTTTCGGCGTCAGATTTCGACGCGGTTTTCACCAGTGGCTTCGTCTCTTCCTCCTCTACACAGTGGTATGGTCAAAACACAATTTTGACAACTTTTATTTTTGAGCAAAATCAAACACCCCTTTAAACCATGTGCTATAATACCAATTGTTGAGGAATCCGGCTCCCCATTCGCGGACCGGTGGTGTACTGATAGTTGCTCAAAGGAAGCTAAGCACACTGAGATAATATTTAACGTGGTTCAGCAAATCGCCTACATCCACGGGAGAGATCCATTTTATTAGAGATAGAGAAAAGCATACAATAAATACATGGAGGAGGAGGATCACTCAACTCTACTCAACTCACTGCTCTCTTTGGTGCTCCTGCAGCTGCTGCAATGACAACAAGGCTGCTGCCATTGCAGCTCTCTTTCTCTTTATTCTCAGGTTCACTCACACTTCACACACTCTCACTTGCTCTCAAATAATTATGCCTCTTTTATAGGCATCAAATGGTAAGCTTCTCCAGCACATGGAGGGGACAATCAAGCCATAATACATGGCATGAATTATGTCGTAATTCATGCTTCCACTTGCTTGGTGGTGGGGTATTGCCACAAATGGCAATATCCCAACATATATAAACACACACACACATGAGGGGACAAATTTTCTTATCTTTTTGACACAGTTGTCCGTGTTGTTTCAAATGTTTATGCGACTTTAATTCTTTATAGCTCACATCTCTCGGAATCCACCTTGTGGGAAATTGTCTTAATTTGTTTGTTTTTCACACATGTTTTCTGTAACTAATTTCCTTGTACACATATTTTGATGTAAATCTGTTTTATTATTTCAACAAAATGGGCAATCAATCATGAAATCCCTCTTTCAAAGTTAGAGTTTGGCATCGGTTTTACCCTCCGACTTTTAGAAATTCTTAATTGAGGACTTTTATCCAGTTTTAAGGTTTTCCATTCCACATTAATTTCCATCCAAATTGTACTTTTTTTATAACAATTATTAGGGGTGAAAAAAATATCGATAAGCCAATAAAACTAAGAAAAAAATTAATTAAAAAACTAAATCAAGAAAAAAAATTAAAAACACTAATTAGAAAATTAAAAGAAAAATTAGTTTGGCTACGATTTAAAACTTATGAAACCAATTGAATTGAATCATACTGGTCATTAAGAATGAATATAAAAATGTTGTTTAAAATATAGTTTCATGATAATGAATATATAAGATGTCTAATATTTTAAAAACCTTGTTATTAAATGTTGATAATGAATATATCAATTAGTTTATTCTCTAATTTATTGTATCTATGATATATATTATATGTTATTGTCTCACCAAGTTAATTGAACTCATCCCTTCTTATTAATATTATTTTCAAGTTCTTAACTTCTATTAATAGGTTGATTTTATTAAGAGTTCTTGCTATTTTTTTTTTGGTGGTATGTCTCGGTTTCTTTTCTGAGACTTTTTTTTATTCTTTTTTATTTAATGTCTTAGACACTATTATTATATTGTTTCATTTAAAGGTTAGATTTTTATATTGTAATAAGTATTATAAAGTATTATTTGATTTAATTGGTTTTGAAGAATATTTTGAAAATTTACAAAATGTTACAAGTTCTATTTAATTTATTTTATAATAAATATATTTGAAACTTAACGTAAATAAGATGTCCTCATAGAAGTGCTTCTATCTTGCCGGTCATTAAGAGGGCGTTTGTCTACGCGTACGCGACTGCGGCTGAAATAAAACGCAGCAAATATATGTTTGGTTACAGAAAAAAATGTCGTTAACTGTTCATGGTCCCACCTTTTACTGCGTTGCAAACTCAGCAATCGTGAAGCAGTAGGAGGCTGCTTTTGTTTCAACAGTAAACAATGGGCAACATATTTACGCACTGTGGATGCTAATTAATTAGCATGCACAGTGTAAGTTGCATACACTATACACTGTATGCATGTTACACTATTCATGCTAATTAATTAGCATGAACAACAGTTCTGGTCGGACCAGTTCCGGCCAAACCGGTTCCGGTTCAAAACTTAAAATACATTGAACCAGGTCCAACTCAGTAAAATAAAAATTATTTTTAATTTTTTAATTGTTTTTTATTTAAAAAACTAGTGTTTAACATTATTTAATGACACTATATAAATTAGACAGAGATTGCTTGATAAAGTAGCATTTGCAGAATTTGATCGCAATTCCAATTTTGTACTTGATTATATATTACCTGATGTTTTGCGCGCTTAAAAAACCAAAAAAAATGTAGTCCTTGTCGGATATATTTCATACGTAATGGAATTGTAGATATTTTAATGGAACAATAAAAAATATTTTATATAAAATATTATTTATTTCATGATGTAATAACAAAAGTTAAATCTACAATATTTAAATTAAAAACTATCAATATTAATATATATATTTTAAATTTATTTTATAACCTCAATTTCAAAAGTATTATTAATCAAACACATTAAACTATTTTTTTTCAACCTCAATTTCAACCACAGTTTTAAGCAAACACATATTTTTTCAAACCAACCTCAATTAAAAGTACTTTTTATAAAACAATTTTTTTCAAACCACAACCACAACAGCTACCACAATACCAAACACACCCTAACTCGGAATCTGGCTGGTGACATTGAATATCTTTAGCACTGTCAATGTGAAACATTTTCCTAGCTAGCTAGGTGCTTAAGTTTCTTGTGAGTTATTGATTTCGAAAAAGGAGTCAGTACCACAATACCAGCTATCAATCTTAAGGTATGCAAAATTAATTAACTATAATCCTATAATGAAATAAGTTGTCAATAATATTACTAGTCTTTTTGTTTATATATGGTTAATCAAGTTGATAAATTGATGGGTTGCTAACTTGCTATTGATTTTTCAGGAGCATATCCGCCACCAAGCCAGCAGGTGCCTCCTCCTCCTCCTCCTCCTCCTCCTCTGGTGCGCCCCAAATATCTTACCCACCACCAGTTCAAGGGTACCATCAAGGTCAATATGTTGCCCACCTGCACCCACTTGAAAAATAATAATAATAATAAGATGCCCTCGTAGCACTGCTATTATTATTATTATTATATTCTGTTTGGTCGTTTTGTACATTTTGGTGGGCCAGGCCCAGGACCCCACATACTTGGACTGATAGTTTGGTAATGAGTCCAATACCCAATGGAAAAATAGGAAAAACAAAAGGAAAAGAATGAAAGTAAAGCACAAAAACAAAGGATAATCCAAGTGCACAAATCTGTGTGGGACTCATGCTCAAAAGCTGAATTTGATTCGTGTATCTGGGGTACTTATCAATAAATCTACATGGAACACACATTTCTTTAATTAAATTATGAGATTAATTAATTAATTAATTAAACGGTGTAAGAAAGGTCTCTCTATTTAAGTGTCAAGATTCAACTTTTTAAACCATTTAGAGTCGCCAGTATTAATAATTTGGGATCAAGAAATTTGTTTCTTTTATAATTTCAGATTCAAGTAATATAGTTGTTAATATGATGTTCATTAGAGGTTTAAATGGTTATTAACTTCAGGACCCGTGGGATTAGTTGAGTTGCACACAAACTGATCCGGATACCCATATTAATCAAAACAAGAAAAAAAAAAGATTCAACTCTTTGAAAAGAAATATAGATTTACCATTAATATCACAAATACACACATAATTTATTAATAATATTAAGATACAGTTAATAAGTTGATCAGGTTTCTGTTTATAAAGAATGAATTATATTTCCATTTAATTAGAAAAATAGCAATATATAGTTCAAATTAATTTGATGGCGTGTCTTAATATAATAAATATGGGTTACGTGCAGGAGAGAACCACCCTTTTCTATGCAATTCAAGGCTTTCGAGCTATTTTTGTCGTCTCGTTTTGATTAGAAGATCAATTATTATTTTCAATATCATTTCGGAGGAACCTTCTGTCCATTTTCTATGCAATTTCAAGTTAGAAAACGAAGGCAGAGTCCACATTGCTTTTTTGAACAAATGGATTGAATTATTATTGAAAGAAATCCCAATTGTCACAACATGATAGGTCGTCTAGCTAGTTTTTCCATGCATGTAAGGAAGCCGCCATTGACGAAGACCTTAAAGAACATCTAGCCAACTCTATAAAACATATCATTTCATTCATTTGGTTTTTCCATATACCAAATACAAGTTTTTCATAGGTGATCATATCTTGATTTCAACAATGAGTTACGGCAACAACAATTATCAAGCTTCTGCAGGTAATTTAATTTATGTTCGGCTTCTGAAAATCTTTTTTATTTCCCTTTTTTTTCTGTGATTTAGGAAGTTAATCAATTGATGGTTTACTGAATTGATGATTTTTCAGGAGTATATCCTCCACCACCTACTTCATGTCCACCAAAGCAGGAGGTGCCTCCTCCTCCTGCTCCAATGCCTTGTCCAGCACCAGTGCAAGGGTACTATGAAGCCGGTCCTTATGTGGCACCACCTCCAGTTAATGACCCTATGAAATATGGTCCTCAACACCTCCAACAGCCACCTCCTCCAGAAAGAACTAGTCAGAGGGATGATGACTTTGGCACAGGATGGTAACTGAGCATTTTTTTCCCTTTTAATTTAAATAATGATTCACTGTGTACTTATTTATTTATCCTTTTCCTATGTGACACAGTTGCTGCTGCTGAATCTAGAACGCGTGCTTTGAAGGACTATGAATGATTCTCTGTAAAATTTGCAGCTTATAATTGTTTTTCCCTTGTGTTTCTTGTTGGAAGTAATAATCATTTTCGCTCTTTTTATGTCACTGTACGTACTACGTTTAACGTTTAACATTTGTCTAATTCCTTCAGCCTTTATTATAGGAAAGATGTTAACCATGTTAGAAAATCTTGCTTCCACACGAGTCTATCTTGGAAACAGAATTTGGAAGAAAAATTGATTAAAAATTCAGTTTCTACAGATTCAAAGTTCATCGAGTTACCTACCGAAATCAATCCAGCACCTGTCCATATCCGCTTAAGTGATGGTAAGGGAAGCATTAAGCGGCCGACACCATAGATAGCCACTGCAAAGAAATGGAGAACCAAGTTCATTGGCCGATGGTCTAGACCAAAGAGTAGAGCTATGGGTCCAAGAGTTTTGGGTCTCTTTTAATTGTTGGATCCAAGAGTTTTGGGTCTCTTTTATCTTAGGTCTAGTTCCAATGCTGAACCTAAAAACTACGGGTTCGGACATCAAAATCAAGAGTTGTGGGTCTACCTGTCAAATCTAAAAGCTGCAGGTCCGGAGAGTCTTGGATCGGTCTACAAGGCCAGATCCAAGAGTTTTAGGCTAAAGAGAGCTGCAAAACTCAAGTAATTTGGGTTTGTTATTCTTTTCCAACCCCAAGTTACTTGGGTCTGAAAATCGTTGTTAGACTCAAGTTAATAATAATAATATTAATAATAATTGATTTTACCTTTAAAATTAAATCTATGTTCTTTTTAATAGTAATAATTTTTTTAAATGTAATAATATTAATGAATATAATAATATTAATAATATTAAATTTGTCTGATCCAAGTTTTTATAGTTTTTAATTTTTAAATAAAATTTATGATTTTTCTACAATAATGACAATATTTTTTAAAAATTGAATAATAAATTTTGATATTATAATTAAATTTTCTTGGAATAAATCAAGCTTAGTACACATATTTTGATATTAATCTGTTTTATTATTTCAACACAATGGGCAATCAATCATGGAATCGCTCTTTCCAAGTTAGAGTTTGGTATCGGTTTTACCGTCCAACTTAGAAACTCTTAATTGAGGACTTTTATCCAGTTTGAAGTTTTTCCATTCCACATTAATTTCCATCAAAATTGTACCTTTTTTTAACAATTATTAGGGGTAAAAAATATATCGATAAGCTGATAAAACTTTAAAAAAAATTAATTAAAAAACCAAACCAAGAAAAAAATTAACAACACTAATTAGAAAATTTTTTAAAAAATTGGTTTGGTTTAAATTTAAAACTTATGAAACCACTTGAATTGAGTCATACGGTCCATTAAGAATGAATATAAAAATGTTGTTGAAATTATGGTTTCATGATAATGAATATATAAGATGTCTAATTTTTTTTATAACCTTGATAAAAGCTTATATCAAAAGCTTAATTAGAAAAACAGCAATATATAGTTCAATTTAATTTGATTAATTTGATGGCGTGTCTTTACAATAATTGATTCAACTCTTTTCCATGCATTCAAGGCTTTCGAGCTATTTTTGTTGTCTCATTTTGATTAGAAGATCAATTATTGTTTTCAATCATTTCGGAGGAACCTTCTGTCCATTTTCTATGCAATTCGAGTTAGAAAACGAAGGCAGAGTCCGCATTGCTTTTAGATGGTCAACATGAGAGGTCGTCTAGCTAGTTTTTCCATGCATGTAAGAAGTCGCCGTTGACGAAGACCTTAAATAACAACTAGCCAACTCTATAAAACATACCATTTCATTCATTTGGTTTTTCCACATACCAAATACCAGTTTTTCATAGGTGATCATTTCAACAATGAGTTACGACAGCAACAATCATCAAGATTCCGCAGGTAATTGAATTTATGTTCGGCTTCTGAAAATCATCCCCCCCTCCCCCCTTTTTTTCTGTTATTTAGGAAGTTAATCAATTGAAGGTTTACTAAATTGATGATTTTCAGGAGTAAATCCTCCACCACCTACTTCATGCCCACCAAAGCTGGAGGTGCGTCCTCCTCCTCCTCTTCGTCGTCGTCGTGCTATTTATTCCTTTTCTTCTCCATCACCAGTGCAAGGATACTATGAAGCCGGTCCTAATGTGGCACCACCTACAGTTAGTGACCCTATGAAATATGGTCCTCAACACCACCAACAGCCACCTCCTCCTCCAGAAAGAACTAGTCAGAGGGATGATGAATTTTGCACAGGATGGTAACTGATAAATTTTTTTTCCCTTTTTATTTAAATAACGATTCACTGTGTGGTTATTTATTTATCTTTTTCCTATGTGACACAGTTGCTGCATCCTCTAGGACGCGTGCTTTTAAGGACTATGAGGGATTCTCTGCAAAATTTGCAGCTTATAATTGTTTCCCTTGTGTTCTTGTTGGGAATCATAATTATTTTCGCCCTTTTTATGTCACTGTACGGACTACGCATGCTTTATTCACACAAAAACACTTAATCACGTTGCTCTTTAATTAATATTTTTCTCCGTGCTTCATTTGATGGCCAGGCTAAATGTTACGGGTATTTTTTACAGTTTATATATATATATATATATATATATATATATATATATATATATATATATATATATTAAAATAATATATTTTTTATTTTTTAAAAATAATTTTTAATATCAACACAAAAAAATCTAAAATATATAAAATTAATTTTAAATAAATTTTTTTAAACTTTAATGATCTCTAATTAGCACGCAATCCTAAACAGTGGTGAAATCTTAAAAAGGATCTCAGTACAATCAAATTACTTAAAACAGTGGTGAAATCAAATCTCTAATTGTTAATTCAAGGTTTAGCTTAAAACAGGGGTGGGTTAATAGAAAAACTTGATTTTTTTTTTATAAACTTAAAATAATATCATTTTAAGTTTTTTAAAAAAAAATATTAAAAATTAAGTTAACCTCATTAAATTTCCAACCCATGACACGGCCTCGAAATAGATATAACCTGGGTGGCATCTTATAACTATGCTATTAATTACTTTAATTGCCACATCTCCGTGTTCGGCTTGTAAAGGAAACATATGAACTTTCAAAGTGTATAAATCATGTTGGTAATCATAGGCATCAAGTACAAATTTACGAGGGATATCTTGTTCCCAAGTTGAAGAACAAATCAATAAAAGAATTACAGTTGTATGGCTTCTACAAGAATGGAGACCTAAGCCATGATCTCACAAACGTGAATTGCTCATGCAAAAACTAGTTTCCGTTCTTGATGGAAAATCGCTCTATCCATCCTGTCAGGCAATCGGAGGAGCTCTGGGGTATGGTGGTAACATTACAGGGAAGAACATTTGTCTAATTCCTTCAGCCTTTATTATAGGAAAGATGATTCCTGATGCCCCCTGAAGGCGCAGATGCTAACCATGTTAGAAAATCTTGCTTCCACACGAGTCTATCTTAGAAACAGAATTTTAAAGAAAAATTGATAACAAATACAGTTTCTATAGATTCATAGTTCATTGAGATACCTACCGAAATCAATCTAGCACCTGTACATATCTGCTCAAGTGAAATGCCCAAGTTGCTTGATTATTCTTATGAATCAGAAAAGTGAGAAGCACATGTTGATCTCAAACATGAGTCAGTAGTAATTCTGTTGTGTTAGTGTAAGAATTCACATAAATATTGCTTGAAGTGAATTGTAGTAACCTGGGGAGCTACTGCAGTTTTCAGATAGCGAGCCATTTCACCATTAGAAACGGCAGGTACTTTCTGTCCAGGAACATCTACCAAACAGCGAATCTCAGTGCTGCTAATAGGATAAAATAAGATTGGAGATGGATCTGCCAGAACAAAATGTCCATGATTTGCATATGGAAGGTTGAAATTTTCCAGCACCAACGCAACAAAACACGATGGGATATCAATTATGCAAAAGGAAAGATTAAATTTCAGTTGGCAAGGAAGATTAAATTATGCAAGCTAAATTCCTATGCTGTGGAAAAGGTTATATGTTACTTCAATATTAGCACACAGGATCACAAAACTTCAACGACGGGATTGTTTTGCAATTTGGCAACACTGATCCTCACCTTATGATTGCGAAGAGACCGCCGCAGATTCGAAAAACGGCCATCAAAGACAATTGTTAATGGAGCATATGCTCCCAACTCTGTTGCAGCCCTCGTTTTGTACTGTACTCCTTTAAACGTCCCATTTTCTTCAATGAGGGATGTTACTGTTCCTCGTTCCAATTTAACCCTGAAGAAAACATTGCAAGAAAATCTGATTGTAAGGAAACATTATTAATTATGCAACTACCCTGGAAAGATCATATGATTGAAATACTATTATGGAATAGAACTTAAGCAAGTATAATGAATGTCCATGAAAGATTACGTGGAAAGAGTTTCAGCTTTGTCTCGTATTTTCTGAATAAAACGGCCATTGTGAAAGCTTCTTCCAGGCTTCCAGCAACATCTGAAAGGAAGTTCTCCAAGGGGTATGATAGTTTGGTACTTTTCCCATCTTTAAAGATTGCATATCCAAGCACTCTTTGAGCATCAATTGCACTCACACGGTCTGCAGATACACAAAGATATACTTAACGTTTACTGCTATAGTTCTGATAGTTTTGACGCTGAAAAGCTCAGCTGGTTCTACAGATATATTGAGGTTCTGGCTCACCTTCAAGGCCCAATTCAATTAATTTCAGGTAACCTCCAGGTTGCAGGAGTTCTCCAACAATTCTGTTAGGCTCAGTCAAGTCTCTTCCAATTACGTGCACTCATCGACCATCCTGCAAAATGTACAGAAATATGAGATGGAATGTCTGTCACCTCTCCAGGAGTGTAAGCAAGAGCTGAGCCAGCAGCACCAGCACCAACAATGATTGTATCTGGATTCTGGACTTTCAACATTGCATAACTTACCCATTCCACTTTCAGAGCTCTTCAAAGTTCTGTCCCTCTGAAAATCCTTTGAAACATTAACCTTTTTCTTTCCTTTTGCATGATAAACTATAATCAACCCCAAAACAGAACAATGACTCCTCCCAAAAGATACTGATATCCCATATCTGGAGATTGCTAAGAAAACAAGGGGTGAATGGTGCTGTTACCGCTCACTACTTCTAGACTTTCCCTTCCTGTTTTAGTCAAAGAGCTCGGGACTGATACCATGCCTTTTATAGGCTTAAAAAACAGCTAAGTTTTGACATTTTCTGTAAAACATTTAGGCAATGAATTGCTTTCAAATAAAACCATGGGATCCAAAACAGGGGGAGACTGACAGTTTTGTTGTTGCATTATAGTCACAAAGTATGTTATGGAACCCATTTTTGTTATCATCAGGCAATGTATACAGAGCTTAGGATCACTTGTTCACTTGACAAGTCTATTTGACGTTTGGAAGCTCTTCATTTAAGATCTAAGATTTTTTCGTGTAATCACATGTTTGCTTGGTCTAAGACGTGTAATCATATCAACCATGATACCAAAATGAAAAATCATTTGTTTGTAAATTAGTCCTTTAATTTGTTTTCCATAACATTTTTAATTTTTTCCTAAAATGTTCTTTATTTTTAGTTAATTCTTTTTAAATATTTATAGGTCCTGTAAGGTCTTTACCTATCTATTTTGATCTATTTTATATAAATCACTTATTTAAAGCAAAATAAAAAGTTGATATTTTTATGTGAAAATATCATTTCTTCAAAAAAAAAAAAAAGTTATCATCAATATGGGTTTGCTTGAGTATTTTTTTAAAAAATTATTAATTACTGAATTTGTTAAAACTGATAAGGCTCAACTTTTTTTAAAAAAAACATATTTATCTTGAAAAAAATATTGAATTCATATTTTTTTATTTTTTTCGATGATTTTGATATGTTAATGTTATAAAAAAAATCTGAAAAGAAATTATTTTAATATATTTTTGAATAAAAAATTACAACAATATTTTAAAAAACACTTTATAATACTAAACACGTAATTAATGCATTATAATATATAAGTATATATGAAAGAACGGGCCTATGAGAAGGGCAATTTATGAAGTTTCATATGAATTTAACAGTCAAGGGATTAACTTATTATTTTCAAAATCAAAAGGACTAAATCGCAACATAATAAAAAAGGAATGAAATTATAATTTTCCCACAACAGAAATGTTTTGTCCTTGTGAGCCTGAGACTTCTGTAGAGACCCAAATCAGTCACTAGCAACTCATATTTTACCTTCTAACAAATGGAGCAAGGTCCATTTATGATCTATCTATGAAATTGAAATGAATGGAGGATCTCTATTTATAACATTCTATTAAAAAAAAGCTTTGGCAGCCCTTTTCTTTTAAGCTTTTAGAAAAACATTCTGCAAGGAAAAAAAATCTAATTTTCTGAATGAATTGCCCTGATACAAGCTTTTTTTTAAAAAAAATGATTACATAAATACTGGGAAATTCCTGAAAATTGAATCATGCTTTTGTTTCATTTGGGCATCAAATCTGTCTAGAAAAAGATTAATGCAACTTCATATCGATTAGCTAGGAAAGTTCTCCCAGTATGTTTTGAGAACACTTGCTCTAGACATTAGAAACAAGTGAAAGTCGCTTGCTTCCTAGCTGAAGCTTCGTTTCTTCTGTCTCACCATTGAAATAGTCGAGGATATATGCTGAAACATAAATGATCTAGGATTAAAGATGCAGAAAGCACATGAATTCATTCTTTAAGCGAATCCTTCAACATAATAGCAAAAGTAGACGGTCTCTCAAAAGTGTTTTTGGGTAGAAGTTACAACACAAACCTGAAACCAAACACCATCTGACATGCAGCGAAAGAGTAATCAACAGAATTCGGATATACGAGTATGAAAGCAGATGCAAGGGCCCCAAGCTATAAGTTGTGCATGTCAGAAAGAGCTACAATCAAAATTCACCCCACAATAACTTCTGTAAGGATTGATTATTGAAGAAGTATATGGGACATCGCAGGATTCAAGATGTGCTGGGTTGAAGCATCAAGCTCGTCACAAGAAATCTACAATAACCTTCGATAGCATTGTCTAAACGTTCATCAAGAATTTGATGATGAGGTAATATTTATTTACCCCAAGTCTTATAGCATTGTCAAAACGTTCATCAAGAATTTGATGATGAGGTAATATTTATTTACCCCGAATCTTGACCTTAAGTGTCCATTTAACCTTTCCCTCTGGCAACGGAATAGACTTTGGGAAGCGTAGTGGCACCTCAAACTCTCCAAGAGCAGTCAAAGGTGATGGAAGATGCACGTTGTCAGGTTCAATTTGCACATTGAATTGCCTTGTCACCTGAGATGTACAGAAACCATGTTAGCACACATCCCACCAGTCAGGCAAAAACTATCTTTTTAGCATACCAAGTATGCTGCACCTAGCTACAAATTACGGAATTATAGTATGTATAAAACAGAACCTTTATCATAGATCGCAGTGTCTAAAAGAGAATTGTCTAACTGGGTTTTATAGATGGTTTTGTTATGATATATTGCCAGAACTTGCTCATGCAACAATATCCACCTACGTTATTTTCATGGATAGAGACAAAACATCTTACTTTACAACATTCTGAAGAGAAACTGAAATTAAAAATGAAGACTGATATACCTCTTTTAAAATATTATCCCTTGTCACTGGTGAAAGAATTTCTATCGGGTCATCTTTTGATTCACGGGCACGGAATTTTGCAGTATTGATCCCTAACTTAAAAGCCTACAATCATGAAAGACAGGTCAGATACCTCATATTACCGGTAAGAGCAAGCCAACTTGTTATTTAAAATGTTTCATATTCTCAATACACTTTTCAAAAGATAAACTACTAACCAGTTGGGCTTTTACTAAGCGTTTTGCTGCTGTTTCGTATTCTTTCATCTTATCTTCCATTGTCTCTTTAACTACTTTCACCTCCTCTTCTTCCTCAGGTTGGTAAATCTGATCCAAAACACATCACAAACATAACACCAATCACTTGACATTTCTCAAACAAAACCAAAGGGACGCGTGGATGCAAAAGTTTAATTCACAACTTTACAACATAATGCACATAAAAAATTCATGCCGAACAAAAATCAAGATTCAAGACCAGCTACTTTCACCACATAAAAAAACACTAACAAACACATGGGACTAGATAAAATAAATGTAAGAAATTTGAGCAAAACCTTGCGTTGCTCCCTGATAAGATGTGCAAACTTTTCAATATTAGGGACAGCAAGTAATTTGGGCATCAGATGGTTGCGAAAATGCCCTGGCGCAACCTTAACTGTCTGACCAGCTTTCCCAAGCATCTCTATGCTCTGCAAGTGCAAATAAAAATCCAGCATCAACATCAATATCTGAACCGACACATAACCTGATAAAAAACCCAAAAATGAAATATTTCCTAGTCACACACTTACTGTTGTAAGAATAACTTCCAACTTCTTATATCTAACCCCTTGACAAGCATATAACAATGGATTTATAGCACCATCAGAGCTCTTCAAGTTGGTTTCTTTAGCAATAATTCGCCATAGTGCATTTCTGCTGTGCTGAATACAAGCCATATCACCACAAAGAGTCCCTGTTTCAAAACAAACCAAAATTCAGTCGCTGCAAATACCAACAAAACAAAATCTTAAATAAGCAAAGAAAAATGCAACAAAAAAGTAAGTGCTTTAAAACCCAGAACCCAAAAATAAGAGCACAAAAATCAAAAAAATTCATTTCTTGCTATAAGATTATGAAGGTAACTCAAGATTTGTTAGCATAAATAAATCAAACACTAAATCAACAGCAATCCCACAATAGCCAGAGCATAAAACTCAAAATCTAGAAAGAAAAACAATGCCTAAATTACTTACTGTAAGCTTGTACAACAAACCCAAAATCTCGGTTTTGAAATGAAGAGTTGAGTTTTTTGAGCTTAGGATTTTGACAGGGTTTTGCCTGTAGAATATGAGGGTGAAACACTAAATCAACAGCAATCACACACACACACACACACCAGGTGAGGATTCTCCCTTTGTTATATTCAAGGAACCAAGAGTGTCAGCCTTCCATTCAAGGAATCATTTTTTCGAAAGAGGAAAGTGCATGAATTTTTTAGAATGTATTGATTAAGGGCTGAAGACAAGATTCCTGTCAAGATCTGGGTTTGGGTTCAAGATGGGTTGTAGTCGGGTTATGGATACAGAGCCAAGAGATGGCAGGGAAAGCAAGAACTCAATCCAACATGACTAACTTACCCCATGTTTTGGGGCTTTAATATTTTGGGCCTTCTTGGTCTAAGGCTCTCAGCTTTGCCACAACCCGAAGTCAAGTATCTTTTGTTAGGTTTTAGGTAGGGGTGATTGTTTTTTGTTCGGTTTGTTTTTTCCTATAAAAACAACCAAATCAAAATTTTAAAAAGAAAAAAAAAAACCAAAACCAAACCGAATCCAATTCCAACCGATCAGTTTCAGTTCGGTTCAGTTTTCTATGTAAAAAATCGAAAAAACCTATATTGTTTTTTAGGAGATTTTTACCTTCTAATGGGCTTTTAATAGGATTTTTGATAGGTTTTCTGATGGACTTGTAATTGATTTTAATATTGTTTAATTTTCTTATAAGATTTCAAAGTATATTTAATTTTTTTTTTGTAAATATTGAAAGTGGGGGCAAGTTATGCAATATTGAAAGTCCAGATATAATCAAGCCATGCTTTGTGGCTAAGCTGTCTCATTGGTTCTTGGCTATCAAATATCAAAACAGTCAGGTGAGTGAAGCAGTTGCTATAAAATCTTTTCAATCTCAAAATGGTGAGGATTTTCGCTATTCTTCTTCTTCTTATGCGCTGTAATGAGATTCCTTTATAGACTCAATGAAGGACAATCACAAAACAAAGACAACCCAAGTATGGTTTTTCTGGTTTTCACTTATATATATATCCAATTCACTTCTCTGAGACTCGCATATGGAAAACCAAGGAAAATGAATCATATGGGAAGCCATCAGAGAATGCTATTCCATTGAGTTGAGATCAAGTAACCAGTTTATATATTTTAAATCACTAATCCTAATTCTGGAAGTAGGCTTTGTCTCCCTTTTAGAACAGTTAAGGTGGTTCATCAAAGGACTGGAAAATTCCAAATAACCTATTCAGGGAAGGAAAAGGGCAACTTTTGAAACTCTTTGGGAATTCCATATGTCATGACTGGCTGATGAAAAACAAAAATGTGCATCAAATTTTTGTTCTTTTCCACTCTAGTAAGTCGGTCAATCTCAGATAAACAATAACACCTCTCTACTCTTAGTTTCTTTATGTTTTTATTTTCCACCCATGTATCGTTGTGAATCATGCGTGGACTGATTGAATTGTTCTCTACCATGTTATTACAAACCTAGCAAAGGAGAGCTTCCAAAAAGGAAACAACCAGGAGGAAAAAACAATGGCAGCAAGACAACCTCAGAGAACCCAACATCGAAATAAAAGAAAACAAAACTAAGCAAATGAAAAGCAATGGCAGGAAACTAAATTCAGGAAGAACAATGGCAGTAATTAAGTAATTTACAGCAAACCCAACTCCAGAAACAAGTATTCAAGAATCAAGTATGCCAAGAAAAAAAAACTAACCTGATACAGAGAGGCGAGACGCGAGAGCACATAAGATGGAGAGTGAAGACTAGAGGAAGAACAGAGGCAAACGAAATAAAGAAAAGAAATGGGTGTTTCGAGAGAGAGAGAGAGAGAGAGAGAGAGTGGAAGTTGTGGAACCAGCTAGGGTTGATAACTTGAGTTTTGAGAACAGGCAAAAGGGACGGAAAGGGAAGACTGGGGACTGCGTGCTTACTGTTATGATAATAGGGTTGAGGAATAAAAAATCTTGGTGAATCCATTAGTTAAGGGCAAACCTTGGAATTCACAGGAGATGCAGTCAAAATTAAAAACATTACGAGGATGAATTTCAAACTAAGTAAATTTAGAAGGACGAAGAATAAAAAAAATGAGATCTTTCGAATTCAAAGATCAAGATTCAAACTCTAACACATGAAAATTGATCATGAATTACCTTACAAGTTCAAAATCGTTGTAACATTCCCTTTTAACTGTTCGTGGCGCTTCCCATGTATTTTTTCCTCCCAAAATAATATTTATTCCACTTTCTTCTTCACGTTGCCCACTAATATTTTTCTCCTGGATCATTCTTACTGAGAGGAATATCCAGAAAGGCATTAACATGTAGTTGACTGGATCAACTGTAATACATTTTTTTAAAATGTCATTTCAATTTTATTTTTAAAAAAAAACACCTTAAAAAAAATATCAATTAATTTTGCTTTAAAAAATAAACACTTTAATTTTATTCTAATTCCGATAACTAAGTAATAAATCAACTTATTAAATTATATAAATATAAATTTAATTGAGTTAAAACTTGATTCAGGTTAAACTTTCAAGTTGTGGATTTTCCCGCTCCATAATCATATTAGAATGGGCTTAAAGGGTATTTGATTTAAAGATGATTTTGGTTTTTTTTTTGGAATACACATTAAAAAAACATATATTTTTAACTTTTAAAAATATAATTTATACTAAGAATTGTACCTTTTAAAAAAACCACCACACCTCCAAACCAAACACTCTCTTAATAATTATTAATAATTATGCAGGATGGTGATCAGGCAAATCGTATCCAACCTTCTTTTAGAATAATTCTTTGACTACTTGTGTCAATAATCCCATGTCAATTGCTTCTGTTGGAAAGATTACAGGAGAGAGTTGCAATATCTCATATTTCTGTACATGTTGCAGGATGGTCGAAGAGTGCATGTAATTGAAAGAGACTTGACTGAGCCTGAGACTGACAGAATTGTTGGAGAACTCCTGCAACCTGGAGGTTACCTGAAATTAATTGAATTGGGCCTTGAAGGTGAGCCAGAACCTCAATATATCTGCAGAACCAACAAAGCTTTTCAGCGTCAAAACTATCAGAACTATAGCAGTAAACGTTAAGTATATCCTTGTGTATCTGCAGACTGTGTGAGTGAAATTGATGCTCAAAGAGTGCTTGGATATGCAATCTTTAAAGATGGGAAAAGCACCAAACTATCATACCCCTTGGAGAACTTCCTTTCAGATGTTGCTGGAAGAAGCTTTCACAATGGCCGTTTTATTCAGAAGATACGAGACAAAGCATAAAACTCTTTCCGCGTAATCTTTCATGGACATTCATTATACTTGCTTAAGTTGTATTCCATTGTAGAATTTCAATCATATGATCTTTCCAGGGTAGTTGCATAATTAATAATGTTTCCTTACAATCCGATTTTCTTGCAATGTTTTCTTCAGGGTTAAATTGGAACAAGGAACGGCAACAACTCTCATTGAAGAAAATGGGACTATTAAAGGAGTATAGTACAAAACCAGGGCTGGAACAGAGTTGGGAGCATACGCTCCATTAACAATTGTCTGTGATGGCTGTTTTTCGAATCTGTGGTGCGGCGGTCTCTTTGCAATCCTAAGGTGAGGACCAGTGCTGCCAAATTGCAAAACAATCCCTTCGTTGAAGTTTTGTGATCTTGTGTGCTAATATTGAAGTAACATGTAACCTTTTCGACAACATAGGAATTTGGCTTGCATAATTTAATCTTCCTTGCCAACTGGAATTTAATCTTTCCTTTTGCATAATTGATATCCCATTGTGTTTTGTTGCGTTGGTTCTGGAAAACTGCGACCTTCCATATGCAAATCATGGACATTATGTTCTGGCAGATCCATCTCCAATCTTGTTTTATCCTATTAGCAGCACTGAGATTCGCTGTTTGGTGGATGTTCCTGGACAGAAAGTACCTGCCGTTTCTAATGGTGAAATGGCTCGCTATCTGAAAACTGCAGTAGCTCCCCAGGTTACTACAATTCACTTCAAGCAATATTTATGTGAATTCTTACACTAACACAACAGAATTACTACTGACTCATGTTTGAGATCAACATGTGCTTCTCACTTTTCTGATTCATAAGAATAATCAAGCAACTTGGGCATTTCACTTGAGCAGATATGTACAGGTGCTAGATTGATTTCGGTAGGTATCTCAATGAACTATGAATCTATAGAAACTGTATTTGTTATCAATTTTTCTTTAAAATTCTGTTTCTAAGATAGACTCGTGTGGAAGCAAGATTTTCTAACATGGTTAGCATCTGCGCCTTCAGGGGGCATCAGGAATCATCTTTCCTATAATAAAGGCTGAAGGAATTAGACAAATGTTCTTCCCTGTAATGTTCTACCCCAGAGCTCCTCCGATTGCCTGACAGGATGGATAGAGCGATTTTCCATCAAGAACTGAAAGTAGTTTGCATGAGCAATTCACGTTTGTGAGATCATAGCTTAGGTCTCCATTCTTGTAGAAGTCATACAACTGTAATTCTTTTATTGATTTGTTCTTCAACTTGGGAACAAGATATCCCTCGTAAATTTGTACTTGATGCCTATGATACCAACATGATTTATACACTTTGAAAGTTCATATGTTTCCTTAACAAGCCGAACACGGAGATGTGGCAATTAAAGTCATTAATAGCATGGTTATAAGATGCCACCCAGGTTAGATCTATTTCGAGGGCGTGTCAGGGGTTGGAAATTTAATGAGATTAACTTAATTTTTAATATTTTTTTAAAAAAAAACCTCAAATGATATTATTTTAAGTTTATAAAAAAAAAAATCAAGTTTTTCTATTAACCCACCCCTGTTTTAAGCTAAACCTTGAATTAACAATTAGAGATTTGATTTCACCACTGTTTTAAGCAATTTGATTGTACTGAGATCCTTTTTAAGATTTCACCACTGTTTAGGATTTCGTGCTAATTAGAGATTGATTAAAGTTTAAGAAAAGTTATTTAAAATTAATTTTATATATTTTTAGATTTTTTTTGTGTTGATATTAAAAATTATTTTTAAAAAATAAAAAATATATTATTTTAATATATTTATATATAAAAAAAAAACTGTAAAAAATACCCATAACATTTAGCCTGGCCATCAAATGAAGCACGGAGAAAGATATTAATTAAAGAGCAACGTGATTAAGTGTTATTCTGTGAATAAAGCATGCGTGGTCCGTACAGTGACATAAAAAGGGCGAAAATAATTATGATTCCCAACATAAAAAGGGAAACAATTATAAGCTGCAAATTTTACAGAGAATCCCTCATATATATAGTCCTTAAATCTTAAAAGCACGCGTCCTAGAGGAAACAGCACCTGTGACATAGGAAAAACATAAATAAATAAGTACACAGTGAATCATTATTTAAATAAAAAGGGAAAAAAATGCTCACTTTTTGTTTTGTTTTTTTTTTTTTTTGCTTTGGTGGACATGAATTAGGTGGTGGAGGATTTACTCCTGAAAAATGAGGTGGCTGTTGGAGATGTTGAGGACCAAATTTCATAGGGTCACTGACTGAAGGTGGTGCCACATAAGGACCGGCTTCATAGTACCCTTGCATTGGTGTTTGAAAAGGACAACAATTTTCATAAGGAGACCACACCTCCTGCTTTGGTGGATATACTCCTGAAAATCATCAATTCAGTAAACCATCAATTGATTAACTTCCTAAATCACAGAAAAAAAGGGAGGAAAAAAAGATTTTCAGAAGCCGAACATAAATTCAATTACCTGCCGAAGCTTGATGATTGTTGTTGTCGTAACTCATTGTTGAAATCAAGATATGACCACCTATGAAAAACTTGTGTTTGGTATGTGGAAAAACCAAATGAATGAAATGGTATGTTTTATAGAGTTGGCTAGTTGTTCTTTAAGGTCTTCGTCAATGGCGACTTCTTACATGCATGGAAAAACTAGCTAGACGACCTATCATGTTGTGACGATTGGGACTTCTTTCAGTAATAATTCAATCCATTTGTTCAAAAAAGCAATGTGGACTCTGCCTTCGTTTTCCAACTTGAAATTGCTCCGAAAATGGAGAGAAGGTTCCTCCGAAAATGGACAGAAGGTTCCTCCGAAATGATATTGAAAATAATAATTGATCTTCTAATCAAAACGAGACAACAAAAATAGCTCGAAAGCCTTGAATTGCATAGAAAAGGGTGGCTCTCTTCTGTAACCCATATTTACTATTAAGCCATGCCATCAGATTAATCAAATTAATTTGAACTATACATTGCTATTTTTCTAAATAAATGGAAATATAATTCATTCTTATTAATCAAATAAACAGAAACCTGATTAACGTATTAACTGTATTTTAATATTATTAATGAATTATGTGTGTATTTGTGATATTAATGGTAAGTCTATATTTCTTTTCAAAGAGTTGAATCTTGACACTAAAATAGAGAGATCTTTTTGACAACGTTTCATTAATTAATTAATCTCATGATTTAATTAAAGAAATTTGCGTTCCACATAGATTTATTGATAAGTACCCCCAGATACATGAATCAAAGGATTCAGCTTTTGAGCATTAATATCCCACAGAGATTTGTGTCCTTTGACTTTCCTTTGTTTTTGTGCTCTACTTTCTTTCTTTTCTTTTTAATTTTCCTATTTTTCCATCGGGTATTGGACTCATTACCAAACTATCAAAATACCTACTAGGGTTTAGTCATCTCTACTAGCAGTGGATCTCAGTCCAAGTATGTGGGGTCCTGGGCCTGGCCCACCAAAATGTACAAAAGGACCAACAACAACAATCTATGGACCCACCTCAAGCTACACCTTGAATCAGTAAATCACCAGCTAACATAAATAGTTGTCTACAATGACCAGTAATGTTTCATTGCATCAATTCTTTAGCCTTTTCTTTTCTTTTCTTTTCTGAAGTCTACAGCCTTCATTCCCACTCGATTAAATGAAACATAACTATTCATTGTATACAATTGGTTTGATGGCATAAAATAGCCAGACATACAGCTCTGCCTGCATATGAAGGAGACACATGAACTTTACACCTGTATTAGTAATGTTGATATCATAGGTAACAAATTTAACAAATCAAGGGATGTAATACAAATTCATGAGGCTAGTCTAGTTTCCAAGTCGAGAACAAGTTAAAAATAATTACAGCAGCATAAATTCTACAATAATGGAGACCGAAATTATTCTAACAAAAGAGAACTAATTTTGAGAATAATCACATGAGAAAGAATATGATTTTATTACTGGGTTTTATGTACAAATGGATGCATGTTCACCCTGACCAACCATGGTTACTATCTTGAGAAGCATAATAATAATATACATGCAAGATTTACATACAGCCGCGCTCTTCTCCTCCTGAAGAGAGCGAGATTCAACTTTCAGGCATCCACGGAAACACTTAGAGCATTGAGCTCCACATGTTGCTTCCCCTCACCATGAGGATGCACAGTTACGGTGGCACAGGCCTCTGCAGGTGAAGACCGATCATCTCCTGTCTGTGAAACACAGATTGAAC
>Ga0325411_1000820_pt1 | contig 33457 bp, 8 predicted proteins | sample PopdelMetagenome_13_FD_206181 | JGI IMG/M metagenome (GOLD analysis project Ga0325411, IMG submission 206181) | Populus deltoides microbial communities from Bellville, Georgia, United States - Xylem-PdIQD-R4 | ecosystem: Host-associated > Plants > Phyllosphere > Stem > Wood/Secondary xylem...
GATAAATATTAAATGTCATCAGAAATTTTCAATGCAATCCTAAGAGGAGGATTGAAATCTGCTTGGTCGGTCTTTTTTCAAAGAACATGAAAAACAAAAATAATTACATTTGCATTGAGGCTAATTAACGAACCAGCCCTTGTTTATCATCCTCAGATCCCGTTACTGTTTAAATAACTTGTAAGTTGAATGGCAATGATAGTTAAGTTTGGGTAAACATGTCATACAATTATCACTAATTTAGAGATGCTGAAGCAAGCAAGAAGAATTCCATGCATGTGTTTCGAAGATGCCTAATGAATCGAGAGACAATACTACAGTGGCAATTGATTCACAGGCTCATCGCTACTTCAATTGGTTTAGGAGGGAGAGATGCCTAATGAATCGAGAGACAATACTACAGTAGCAATTGATTCACAGGCTCATCGCTACTTCAATTGGTTTAGGAGGGAGAGTTCTACATCGACCAGTGCACTTATGCACAACACCTTTGTTTTTTCTTTCTTTGGAAAAGACACAGAAACGTTTGTGATTATAGCTTCAGTAATGAAATAAAGGCAGAGTTAGGTTTCTTTCGTTTATTTTTTGGCATTTCTAGAATGGCTTCAATGTTTTTGCTTCACGAAATGAAAAGGGTTATCAAAACATCCTTTCCCTATACGTCATATCAAACACAGCCACAGGTTCTGGACATAAAACAGACAGTTAACTGAGATTACTAGCAGTCTAGCACTATGACAATTGAAGTTCAGGGCATCGTTTTCAATTTGTTGGTACCAACTGCATGCTTTTTATTGACATTTGAACAATTAGAGAGGTTAAGAGATGGGAAATCTTTAACAAAATCTACTCCGAAGACAGATAAGGCATGTGCAGTTTCTTGGATCCAAATCAATAAGCTTGTCTCGATATTGAATCGGTGAGGTAACCTTGACGATATTAAACTTGTCCAACAAAATTGAAGATTCAATCTCTCAAGGTTAATTTATAGCCTTTGTAAAAATCTAGCATAGATAGGTGCTCACAATTGCTAAGGCTTGCATATTTTAAATCGATAAGATTCTTGTTTCCTGTCTAAATGATAGCGTCTTGTAGTTATCATAAAGAACCAAAAACAATTATTCATCCCAATGCAGTATCTCATCTCCTATGAAGGGAACTTGACGCCAGCCCTGAGGAAGGTGCACTTTACAGTTATTTTTAACACCAGAATTATAAATCCTGAGCAATCTAAGTTTGGATTTCCTTGCAAAGACTCTTGAATTTAATTTACTTTCAAAAATATTTTTTGAAATGTCCATCAACATCCCTTCAATGTCATCGTTTCTCTAGTAAGTTGCAAGATTTATTTCATTCTCGTCAAACTCTTTTCCCCTAGGATAGTTGGCAATCACGGTTCCAGGTAATTGAACGTCTTCTCACATGTTAACTAGCAAGAAAAAACAGCCCCCTAGCTATGTGGCTCAACCGTGATGTTCGAGTATGGAATGATCAAGGTCAAATTAAGTATTCCTAAATGCTTAGCTGATTCAAAAATATAAGCTACGATGTAATAAATTTCGAAGAAAAAAAGAAGTTAGTACCCGTCTTCTAAGACCATTCCTTCCATGTATGCAACTTCTTTAAGAGCCTTCCTCCACCCCTCCACCCGGTCCTTGAAATGTATCTCATGCTTAGCAAACTCTTCACCATATCTCCCTGTTTGGGTCCCCACCTCAGATGGATCAACATGGTAGAAAACTGGAAGCACTATGTGCCCAACAGTTCTTTTACGATCCATGATCATCGCTAGCTCGTCAAGACACCATCTCGAAGAAGCGTACTCTTTAGAAAACACAATAATGGATAGCTTTGTTTCTTGAATTGCTTTATTGATTTCTGACTCAATGTTCTCTCCTCTCCGTATTCCATCGTCGTCTCTGAAAGTGGGAATCCCTTCTCTAGATAACGCTTTGTACAGGTGGTCGGTGAAGTTCCAGCGAGTGTCTTCGCCTCGGAAACTCAAGAACACATCGTAAGTAGTAGGCATCAACGAGAGAAGAATCAAGATTTGGGTCACCGGGTTGAAAGCCATCGGTTTGACGAAGAGAAATATGTCGAAAGAAACAAAGATTTTTGTGTTGGAAGAGATGCAGATCTCACTTGATTCTTTGTTGGAAGAAAAAAGAGAGAAGAAAGGCCTAAGGTTGGGTTTTGTTTTTTAATCTGTTTAGGAAGTGTCTTCGTTCATGTGCTCGGCCCAAGTTTGATATGTTCGGCCGTAGTCTGTCGATATGTTAAACAGTGTCGATACTAAACTGTTTATCACTCCCGTGTTCAATTTTCTATATGATTTATTAAACAGACAAAAAAAATTGTTTTTAATTTCATAATTTTCCCTTTTTTATATTATAATATTTCTTTGGTAAAAAAAATTTTGTTTTAGGATTTGTTTTGTTTTGTTTATAGGGTTGTGTTGCATAGTTTTTTATTTTACATGTTTACATATTGCTATTACTAAATATAATTATTTATAGGGTTGTGTTGCATAGTTTTTTTATTTTATAATTTGTTTTTTATGTATGCTTTCGTGTATGCACTATGAAAAATTGCCTTTTAATATATGTATATATATTACTTTTTCATTGCATTACATATTGCTATTACGAAATACCATTATTTATAAGGTTGAATTAAACAAAATCAAAGACAAAGGATTAGATTGACACAAAAAAAATTAAAAAAGTTGCTTTTTTTGGTAGCGTTCATGGGGAGCTTTTTCTACATTGTGATCCCTATTATTCTTTTATATGCATGATCAGTCCTAGGGATTACTCCTTGACAATCAATAAACACACCAAGAAAGTGCTGCGCAACCTTTGGAACCAAGAACAAATCAAATCTGGTATTGAAAGGCTAAGACTGACCCATTTTAAATCGATAAGATTCGTGTTTCCTTTCTAGATGATAGCTAGGTTAAATTATCCAGAAAAAAACTGGAAGGCAAAGATCTGAAAAGGTAAAACAATTATTCAATTACTTGTATACCTGTCTTGCTGCAGCACCATTCCTGCCAGGTCTGCGGCTTCTTTAAGAGCGGCCCTCCAACTTTCCACTCTAGCCATTTCCTTTTGGAAGCTTTTTTCGTGTTTAGCAAATGCTTCTTCAAACAACCCTTTCTGTTCACTGACCTCCGACGGATCAACGTTGTAAAAAACGGGAAGCACAAGGAGCTCAGTTTTATTCCTGGCATCCATGATGTGCACAAGCTGGTCGAGGCACTTTGTTGAAGAAGCATAGCCTTTAGAGAACACAACAACCGATATCCTGGATTCCTGTAACGCTTTCTTGATATCAGACTTTTGTCCTGCGTAGATTCCACCATCATCTCTAAGAGTGCGAATCCCAGCAGAATTGAGGTCCTTGTAGAGATGATCGCCAAAATTCTTGCCAATGTCATGGTGGCTAAAACTCAAGAAAACATCGTTGTCCTTTCTGGAGAGGAGAAGCATCAACAGATTGATAAGTGAGAACAAATCCATTGGACTCGTTGGTGAATAAAAAATGCCGAAACTAAACTGGAATATGAGAAAGATGGAAGTTTCCGATGGGAATGGAGTGAAAAGGCAACGTTGGGAGGATTTTCAGGGTACCTGGAGGCCGGAAGGGAGGAAAGAATACAAACTGTTCAGGTTGCCAAATTTGACACGTATGGTTCACTAATTTTGATTGTGCTAAGTGTGTGCATCTGAACGTGCTTTGTTTTTTCTTTTCTTTTTTTTTAAAAAAATCATTCTTCATGTTTGTTTTTTGATTTTTTTGAATGCCATTCCCTTATTAGGAATTAATTTTGTTGATCGTGGATTTTCTGGAGTTTTAAATGATTAAAGCCTTATTTATTTTTTTGTTCTAAAAATATTTTTAAAAAAATTTAAATTTTTTTATTTTAAATTAATATTTTATAATATTTTTAGATTATTTTGTTTCGCTGATATTAAAAATAATTTTTAAAAAATAAAAAAATATTATTTTAATATATTTTTGAGTAAAAACAACTATAAGGAAACTCTCAAATACACTTTAAATAGTATTTTTCTTTTAAAATTTTCTATAATTTTTTTAAAGTTTTTTAAATAAAAATAAATTGAAAATTAACTTTTAAAATCCTAAAAATCAAACTCCAACTTTTAATAACCCGAGGGGGTGGAATTTACACTGAAAGATAAAGCGTTGTGTATTCATTTTTTTATTAAAAAAATTAAACATGTGAGTAGATTTTTTTTTTTTATGTTGAAGAGTGTGAGTATAATATTTTTTATTTGAAAATATATTAAAATAATATTTTTAATATCAGTGTATTAAAATGATCTGAAAACATTAAAAAAATATTAATTTAAAATTAAATAAATAAAATAAATATTTTTAAATCGTAAAATAAATAGAGTGACATATCCACCAAATCTAGATGCACATGTTCTGTTTTTTTAGGTAGCCCTTAAACTTGTTTTATCAAAAGACATAATCATAGAATGACAGACACGAAAATAAAAACTTCTCCATGTGCATTTTCACCGACGAAAATCTTTTTGGTGATGGATCAAAATAATGAACTCCAGCTGTCAATGACCAACCAACCAGTCAGCACCCCACTTCTCCTTGGTTATATGCCTCTCTTGCTGCTGCAGCACCATCAACAAAGCGTCGTTTTGTAGAAAAGAGAGCCCACACTCATGCGTCCCTGACCTTTCAGGTCCACGCGTGAGTCTTTTCTTCATTTACGCGTGAGTCTTTTCTTAATGTGTCAGGCACATAGTCACCAGTGTTTAGTTTTATTTTTTTTATTTTGATTTTTTAAATTAATAATTTTTATTTATTTTATAGAAATTAAAATCAAATTGAAAATATCCATACATAATAGAAAAAAATTGAACGTATAGAATTTTTCAATATATTTTTTACATAAAAAAATTCTTAAATGTAAATCAAAAAAATTACGTACCATATAATTAGATAAATGATAAGTTTGTCAATTGAAAATCTTTTCTAGAGAGGAGAAGCATCAACAGATTGATAAGTGAGAACAAACCTGTTGGACTGGTTGGTGAATAAAAAATGCCGAAACTAAACTGGAATATGAGAAAGATAGAAGTTTCCGGTGGGAATGGAGTGAAACGGCAGGGTACCTGGAGGCTGGAAGGGAAGAAAGAATGCAACGGTTCAGGTTCCCAAATTCGAGACGTATGTTTACTAATAATGACCAGCCATCAATATTGACCAAAGTGCTTTTTTTTTTTTTTTTTATGTGTCTCCTGTTTTGAATTTTGATAGTGCTAATTGTGTACATCTGAACGTGATTTGTTTTATTTTAAAAAAAGAATCATTCTTCTTGGTTTTGTTTGTTTTTTGAATTTCATTCTCTAATTAGTAATTAATTTTGTAATTTATTTCAATTTAATTTTTATAAAGTTATTTCTGATCATGGATTTTAGAGTTTTAAATGATTAAATGGTGTTTTTGTTTGAAAATAGACTTTATGAGGTTTTATGATATATTTTTTTTAAGTTTTGCAGGTGAAAATGAAAATTGAGTTTTAAAATCCCATTGGACTGGGTGCCATGGTGAATAAGAAACGCCGAAAGTAGAAGGATGGGATTTTCCGATGCGATTAATATTGATTTAGAATTGGGTTTCTTTTGAAGAAGCAGGGCCTGTAGTCCATCAAGCGGAAAATCAAAACCTAGATCAACAGTTACTTTTTATATTCATTGCCACTGTAGATTTCAACGGTGATTAAAAAAAACAAAATTGGTTATTGAATTTATTTTTTAGCATCAGTTAACATCCAATTGCATATTTTATTTTATTTTTGAAGAGAGTGGAATTGAGAGACAGGTGACAAAAGTAAATAAAACATGTAAAATACATAGGTAATAACTTTGAATTTTTTTTTGAAAAGTTCATTTTAATCCCTTTTCTTTTTTATCTAATAGGTACTACTCACTCTAAATTTTAAAAATTCAATCTTGGCTTAAAACTTTATTTTTCGAGATGATGAAGCGAGCACGAAGAATTCTATAGGATGTGTTTGGAAGATGCCTAAAGAATGGATAGTAATTGATACACTAGCTCATCCCTACTTCAATTGGCTTTTGCAGAACACGTTATCTTTTTTTTATCTGTTTTTAAAAGAGACAGCGCTGTTAGTGATTATAGTTTCAGTAATGAGATTACTAGTAGTCTAGCACAATGACTATTGAAGTTAAGGCTTGCAAGCAAATTGGATAGAAAACCAAAAATGCAGTTTCCTAGAAATGTTTTATAAAATATCCTAAGAGATTTATTTCATCCGTGTATTTCCAGCAGGATTTGTTTTTTTTCCGTGCATTTTTCATTTATAAAACCATCAGTTTTTAATTTTTTTTACCAAAAAAATTAACGACACATAATGAAATTACTTGTAGACACAATTTGTCGATGAATTAGTAGGTGAAATTTTCGCGGACAAAGTGCTAATCTCACATTAATAAAAAAAAAATTATGTCAATAAAATTGTTAAATGTTGTAGTGTTTCCATGGTTTTCTATCATCATGAGGTCTCTTTTCTTTGTGAAAGCCAATGGCTTCAGGTATAAGAAGTGCAGCTGCTACACACACCAGAGTCTAGGATTCCTTCACCCATATTGCTTCATTTCCATCACAGGTTTCCTAGAATAAATTCCAGCCCCAAAACTAATGTAAAGCTTCATCACAGGCATCCTAATTTCTTAAACATGAAATATATAACTGGTAATTGCCACAATAATAAGCCAAGTTGAGATTTCAACTTACCAGAAAATTCAATCTAATGTGAAATTCTTTCCCAGTAACAACCGCAAAAGCACGGAAAGCAGAAATGATGCACAGATGTCCTCGCAAAATGCATGTGTTATAGAATAAGTTTATTGCTTCATAATGCTTAACAGAAAAGAACCAACAAACAGGCGGGGATAGCTCAGTTGGGAGAGCGTCAGACTGAAGATCTGAAGGTCGCGTGTTCGATCCACGCTCACCGCATTTCTCTCTTTTTCGATTTAGTTTGTTAATGACGTCTTTTCCCGCCAATTTCAGTTGGCGAATCTCTCCTGTTTCCAGCTCCTAAACCCGAGCAGTGACAATTCCATCAAGAACAGAAACAATACAGTCACCGGAGAAACATTGCCACCGCGGGCAGCTTGAAGGTTCACCAATATTCCGCTTCAAATCAAGCACATGATCAAACTTTTTTTTACCAAGTTTCGGAGAATCTGGAGAAACAAAAGACAGATGGATTATGCACCGAGGAGTGGCGGGACAAAGATTTTGAAGGTGGTAAAGTGTATTTGGCATGTTGCCCCCAAGTTTCAGAGAGCCAGAGCAGTGCTGCTGTTCCTGCTCTTGAATTTTGCCAAGGCTTTTGCCAATTTTGCTTAGTGTTCATAATCTGCGTTGTTGAAACTGAAGATTTCTTCTTCTTCTTCTTCTTTTGAAGTTGAATCTAAGCTTTGATCCGGACTTTGTGTTTCAAATGAGAAGGAAGCAATCAATTATGGACCATCCCTTCTCTTCTTTGTTTGCTGTGGCATCTTAAAGTAATTCGGTGGACTTGACAAGTAGCAAGGGATGAAGGAGGAGGGACAGCAAGCTGCTTATGGTCACTTTGGAAGGGATGACCCTGACTTTACAAGGGAGGTTGTGAAGCCCCTGAAATATCAGAAGCCCCAAGTGTAAAATCATGACATGCATGGCCTGTAATCAATAATTTGCTTGTTCTAGCCAGCAGCTCGAAAACCCAAGGGTCTTCCAGTTGTTTTCTTGCCTTTTCTGCTTATTTATTTTATTTTGAAGGTTTTGTATGCTTTTTCCATACAGTATAAGAAATACATGTGGAGTTTTGAGTTTTAGTTAAAAACAAGAAGACGGGAGAAGAGCTGCCTTGTCACCTTGAAACTTCATGGGATTGTAAGTAGAGAACACGGATGTAACACTGTAAAAGGATGAACTGCAGAAAAAAATGAATTTCATAGTGGAATAAGATAATGCAATGTTTTGTCTGCCTTGTTCTCTTCTCACATAGATTTTCAGCAAAAACTAATGCAATGTTCAGGTACAACAACGAGATGACCTTGCTTGAACTATCATCATCTTTCTACTCCGTTGCCAAACTCTCTTGTCCGAAGCATAGAACCAAAAAAGTACTCTCTGAATTCAAATGATGATATAGCAGGATTTTGATTGGTTGATAATGAGTAAATGTCTCTTTTCTTATAAGCCAAAGAAATTCATAATGGCAGAGGAAGCAACCTATAAACTGAACAGAGAAAGGCACAGAACCAGCATTGACGAGGCTATAAAACCTCCAGAAACCTCGAAGACTTGATATGAATAACAATCCCCACGAGCACTTCTTAACAATGAAGAAAATATCAGTAAAATGAAATGATTGTTTCAAAAGTTTCTACACTCTGATCATTAATTTTCTTGGTTTCATTTCTTTTCCTCGCGCACACATATCATATTTCTTGATGTGAAAATTTGGATTTTTTTATCAGATTTCTTGTGTTTCTCGTTTTTAAGGAGAATGATTCTATAGGTTGGACTTGATAACAGGTGGTTGGTATCTGTGTATCTTTCCAAGATGATGATACTGTTTATAGCTTCGTTGATGCCTTTTCCATACATGATGACAGATTTTTCTCCACCAGAAACTGTGAATGGATTTTGTATGTGTACACAAGCTTCTTGCATTGCCTTCAATCTCTTCCGATAAAACCTGTTGAAATTTAAATACTATAAATGAAAGAGTATTGATAATTAATAATAAAATAAATGTATTGTAGAAAATAGAATAAAATAAATTCAATGATAATACATCTCTTTTAAATACATGATTTTAACTCATTGAAGGCAATTTAAATACTATATAAATGAAATTAATTTTAATAGGAAATTGGTCTCAAACATGCTGCAAGTGCACGAATATGGGTTGCTGTTTTCATTTGTTTAATTTTTATTTTTACAGATATTAAAAGTTGTTTTAAGATGAAAAGTTGGTTTTCAAATGCTTTTAGAGTATTTTCAGGTGAAAACAATGTTGAGAAATAGGTTTTTAGAATCCCACAACTCAAACTTTAATTTTTCAATCATTAGAAGTAAACAAAAAATGATGTAGAGGATGAAATATATATCATTTGTCCCAATGAATAACCTATCATCTGTTTACAAAAAAATAATTAGAGCAAATTACATTGTCTAAAACCTATATAAAAAAAAAATGTGCGCGGAGTTATAAGGTTCTAGCCAAATATGTGGCCTGGCCTCATTTTTTTTTTTTTACTTTTAATTAATGTTTTTATTTAAATTTTAATGAATACCTTATCTATTATTTTTTAAAATGGTTTGGTTAACCCTTTTTAATAGTATTAATTTTTTAATAGTATTTTTTAAAATTTCATAATGCTTCAAAGAGATTGTTGTAATTTATATTTATTTTTTTTATTTTTCATTTTATATAAATAAATTATATTTATGTGACATATTTATAAAAATAAAAAAATGTCCTTAGTTGCTAGATTCAACTTCTAATATATAATAAATAAATAAAATAGAAAATAGAAAGAGTAGCCGAGGTTAAATATTTACATCTGTATTTATCTTTTACTTTACTAGAAATATTAGCTTTTCATTTTAATATTTAATTAGTGTTAACAATTATTTTTTAATTTGTTAGTTTGTATATTTTTTAAATTTGTTTTATTAAGCGTAAGTAATATTATTTTATTTCTATGGTAAAAAATCAGGATACCTAATTATATTAGCTTAATTTTAGAAACTTGTATGATGACTATTACATTAATTAATCTTTGATTCCACATCATATGTCATGAATTTTTTTGTATTGTGGTTTGCGTGGTATTTATGAAATCAATGGTAAGTTCGTTGATTAAAAAAGTTTGTTTTTTCATTAATATACTTTTTTTTCATTAACAATGAAGAAAATATTAGTGAATGAATATGTTTTTTTGCCCCTCAAATAATTCATGTATTAAATTGATTTATGGTAGCTTCCATTGCTACTTAACTTAAACTTCCATTACTTTTTTTTTTTTTCCATACATGATGACAGAAAAATGTGAGAAAAAAAACTTAAAAAAAATTAAAAAAGAAAAATAATAATTTAAAAAATCAAACAAGAAGAAAAACTGAATTAACCAAATTAAAAAATTTCAGTTTAGTTTTGGTTTCTATTGCCTCTCTGTTAAAGTTAATCATCTATCTGTTTCAGGTTTCATTGTTTTTAGGATATAAGTGATTTGAAATCTGCATAATAATCCCTAGTCTTAAGGGAATTTCTAGTCTTAAGGGACAAGTGATTTACTTTCTGTTATATTCTGTTATAGACCACGATTGTAGGACTGTAAAATCGTGGGTTGTTATTTCTCTTTTATATATTGATGGAAGGCTATTTAATAGTCTCAGCTGCTATGGAATAAGATAGAGTTTTCTTCTGCAAACTTCTGCATTTACGTATTACAGTGCATGCATGCTTCTTCAAAGTTCTTGATCAAATACTTGATTCTAACACTCTCATCTCTCCCATCATCCATCATTGTCTAAACCCAACGATAGTTTCTCCCCTATTTTTTTTTTATCTCTTACCAAAGAAAAACCAAAACCCAAACCCGAAATAAAATAGCTCCTCAGCTCTAACATGGCAAGCACATTCAACCTCCACCATGTCTCTCTCTCTCTCTTTCTCTCTCTCTCTCTTTCTTTCTTTCCTAAAACTAACCCAACTGTTTCTCTGTCGAACCGGAAACAACAGTCAAAAACCACTGTAGCCCAAGAACACCCCAAAACCCATTTGATACTCATCAAAGAATAATCCAGCTGTGATTGAAGCAGATCTGCTGTGAGATGAAAAATAGAATTATGCTTGTGTTGATTTTCCTTTGCTAGTGGCTGTGAGTTGCACAGACAATATAATGATCCATGCTTGCTTTATCATCCTTTAATTGAATTCAAATTACCTGGTGTAGAGAAGCATTGGTTAAGATGAGCAAGTAATTTGAGATTATGGGAACGTGTGGCCAGAAATCATGCAAGTTTTTATTTTTTAGTTTTGCTGATTTTTGAACAGCATAAACCAAATCAATTCGAGTCAAAACAAGTTAATTTAAACTGGTTTTGATAAGTTAATACGATTATTTTTTTTTTTAAGTTAAAACGTGTACACCAGCTTGCTTCTTTCACTGCCTTCAATCTCTTGCCATAAAACCTGTTGAGACTTGAATAATCTTATTTGTTTCTCAGATCATCTGATTTGATCTAATGAGAAGAAGATTCTTGAAACAATTTTGATTATTTTCAGTACCGAAATCACTGCAACTTTTCCAAAGATTATTGCAAAACAAATACAAATAGTAAAAAAGAGAGAACCATTCATCTAAAATTCATGGAAGTACAATCCATTTATTAATTACACAAAGTTGGTGGGCTGTGGGACCATTCTTTTCAGCCTTATGTTCTCATCACCCGACAGATATCCACGTGCTTAGTTCCTATTGATTCACACTTCTGCTTTACCCCCGCCGCCCCCTCTCTCTTTTTATTTTTTTTGACTTCATCAATTGAACAGGATCATCAAAATGAACAGGTATTTTTTTTGACTTCATTTTGATGAACCTGTTCATTTTGATGATCCTGTTCAATTGATGAAGTCAAAAAAAAATAAAAAGAGAGGGGGGGTCTGAAAGAAAGACCCCCTCCACTCTCATAAAAGACCAAAAAAATATGAAGGTGGGCGGAGGGCTGACGACAGTGGTAACGAGGACGGAGGGGCGTGAGGCAGTGAGAAGTTGAGTTTATCTGCGATCTCTTTAACAATCGACTCTATGAACTTTGACTCATACCTGCAAACATACATTCATACAAATTAAATCACGGATTAATTTGCTAATTGCTCATCAGATCAACATAGAAGAAGAAGAAGAAGAAGAAGAGACATGTACTGCAAAAAAAATTCAGCTTGGAATACATCGATGCAGATGGGTGGATGCTGAATTGACAAATTAAGAAACACGACCAACCTTGTACAAAATCCACGTCTCAAGGTTTCATCTATCCTCTGCAGGTCTAGAATTGCTAAGGTTGACCTTTTTAAACTGCCAAGATTCTGGTCTCCTTCCAGACTTGCTTAACCTAGCTAGATGATAGTTCAAGTTCAGGCTCAAAAAGGGTTCCGATCAAAATTTAATTACAAGGCAAACATCTCAGAGATATCCATCCCTATGTATAACCTTTTAGCATGATGATTAAGGCAGCTCGAACCAAGAACAAATCAAATTGTGAACAAATTAAGTTCTTCAGAGAATGCTTTGTAGATAGCCCGAGTGATAAAAAGATGACCTACGTTTCCATGAATCATCTTTTTTTAACTAAATACAGGGTAAACAAAAATGAGAGTTCATGGATGCTGTCGTGGGGGATTTAAAGGCGCTCTCTAGCTTGAACTTGAAAGTCATTTTTTAGCTGTTGTTTCAGCTTGTTCTAGTTTTATGGCTGTCCTTGTGCAACTTAACCAGACTATATATGATGAATATTAAATGTCCAGCATGAGGTGATACCATCAGAAATTTTCAATGCACAATCCTAAGAGTAGGATTGAAATGTGCTTGGTCGGTCTTTTCTAAAAGAACATGAAAAACAAAAATAATTACATTTGAATTGCGGCTAGTTAACGAACCAGCCCTTGTTTATCATCCTCAGATCCCGTTACTGTTTAAATAACTTGTAAGCTGAATGGCCATGATAGTTAAATATGCATAAACAAGTCATACAATATCAGTAATTTAGAGATGCTGAAGCAAGCAAGAAGAATTCCATGCATGTGTTTCGAAGATGCCTAATGAATGGAGAGACAATACTGCAGTAGCAATTGATTCACAGGCTCATCGCTACTTCAAATGGCTTAGGAGAGAGAGTTCTAAATCGACCAGTGCACTTATGCAGAGCACCTTTTCATTCTTTCTTTGAAGAAGACACAGAAACGCTAGTGATTAAAGCTTCAGTAATGAAATCAAGGCAGAGTTAGGTTTCTTTTGTTTATTTTTTGGCATTTCTAGAATGGCTTCAATGTTTTTGCTTCACGAAAAGAAAAGGGTTATCAAAACATCCTTTCCCTATACACCATATCAAACACAGCCACAGGGCACTGGACGTACAACAGACAGTTATCTGAGATTACTAGCAGTCTAGCACCGTGACAATTGAAGTTGAGACTCCTAAGCAAATCGGAAACAAAACAAAAAAGCAGTTTCCTTGGAATTTCTGGTCAAATATCATCGTTTTCAATAGCTTGTTTAAATATTGGTGCCAATTGCATGCTTTCTTATTGATATGTGAACAACTAGAAAGTTTAAGAGATGGGAAATCTTGAACAAATTCTACTCGGAAGAGAGATAAGGCTTGTGCAGTTTTTCGGATCCAAATCAATAAGCTTGGCTCGATATTGAATCGGTGAAATAACCTTGGACCATATAAAACTTGTACAACAATATTGAGAATTCAATCTCTCAAGGTTAATTTCTAGCCTTTGAAAAAATCTGGCATAGAAGGGCGCTCACAATTGCTGAGGCTGGCATATTTTAAATCGATAAGATTCTTGTTTCGTTTCTAGATGATAGCTAGTTTAATTTCTCCAGACAAAAAAAGGAATGCAAAGATCTCAAAGGTCAAAACAATTATTCATCCCAATGCAGATATCTCATCTCCTAAGAAAGGAACTTGACGCCAGCCATGAGGAAGGTGCACTTTTCAGTTATTTTTAACTCCAGAGTTATAAATCCTGAGCAATCTAAGTTTGGATTGCCTTGCAAAGACTCTGGAATTTAATTTACTTTCAAAAATAATTTTTGAAATGTCCAACAACATCCCTTCAATGTCATCGTTTCTCTAGTAAGTTGCAAGATTTCTTTCATTCTCGTCAAACTCTTTTCCCCTAGGATAGTTGGCAATATGGTTCCAGGTAATTGAATGTCTTCTCACATGTTAACTAGCAAGAAAAAACAACCCCCTAGCTACGTGGCTCAACCGTGATGTTCGAGTATGGAATGATCAAGGTCAAATTAAGTATTCCTAAATGCTTAGCTGGTTCAAAAATATAAGCTATCGATGTAATAAATTTCCAAGAAAAAAAGAAGTTAGTACCCGTCTTCTAAGACCATTCCTTCCATGTATGCAACTTCTTTAAGAGCCTTCCTCCACCCCTCCACCCCTCCACCCGGTCCTTGAAATGTATCTCATGCTTAGCAAACTCTTCACCATACCTCCCTGTTTGGGTCCCCACCTCAGATGGATCAACATCGTAGAAAACTGGAAACACTACGTGCCCAACAGTTCTTCTACGTTCCATGATCATCGCTAGCTCGTCAAGACACCATCTCGAAGAAGCGTAGTCTTTAGAAAACACAATAATGGATAGTTTTGTTTCTTGAATTGCTTTCTTGATTTCTAACTCAATGTTCTCTCCTCTCCGTATTCCATCGTCGTCTCTGAAAGTGGGAATCCCTTCTCTAGATAACGCTTTGTACAGGTGGTCGGTGAAGTTCCTGCGAGTGTCTTCGCCTCGGAAACTCAAGAACACATCGTAAGTACTAGGCATCAACGAGAGAAGAATCAAGATTTGGGTCACGGGGTTGAAAGCCATCGGTTTGACGAAGAGAAATATGTCGAAAGAAACAAAGACTTTTGTGTTGAAAGAGATGCAGATCTCACTTGATTCTTTGTTGGAAGAAAGAAAGAAGAAAGGCCAAAGGTTGCGTTTTTTTTTTTTTTTTTAAAATCTGTTTAGGAAGTTTCTTCGTTCATGTGCTCGGATATGTGTGGCTGTAAAACTGGGACCTCTAAAGTTTAAGAAGTGATCTAACTAACTATGATTGAACTATACTAAAATATTTATGTGAAACAGTTTATACGCATGATCGGTCCTAGGGATTACTCCTTGAACACAACAAAAGTGCTGCGCAACCTTTGGAACCAAGAACAAATCAAATCTGGTATTGAAAGGCTAAGACTGACCCATTTTAAATCGATAAGATTCGTGTTTCCTTTCTAGATGATAGCTAGGTTAAATTATCCAGAAAAAAAATGGAAGGTAAAGATCTGAAAAGGTAAAACAATTATTCAATTACTTATATACCTGTCTTGCTGCAGCACCATTCCTGCCAGGTCTGCAGCTTCTTTAAGAGCGGCCCTCCAGCTTTCCACTCTAGCCATTTCCTTGAGGAAGCTTTTTTCGTGTTTAGCAAATGCTTCTTCAAACAACCCTTTCTGTTCACTGAGCTCCGACGGATCAACGTTGTAAAAAACGGGAAGCACAAGGAGCCCAGTTGTTCTCCTGGCATCCATTATGAGCACAAGCTGGTCCAGGCAATTTGTTGAAGAAGCGTAGCCTTTAGAGAACACAACAACCGATATCCTGGATTCCTGTATCGCTTTCTTGATAGGAGACTTTTGTCCTGTGTAGATTCCACCATCATCTCTAAGAGTGCGAATCCCAGCAGAATTGAGGTCCTTGTAGAGATGATCGCCAAAATTCTTGCCTATGTCGTGGTGGCTAAAACTCAAGAAAACATCGTTATCCTTTCTGGAGAGGAGAAGCATCAACAGATTGATAAGTGAGAACAAACCCATTGGACTGGTTGGTGAATAAAGAATGCCGCAACTAAACTGGAATATGAGAAAGATGGAAGTTTCCGATGGGAATGGAGTGAAACGGCAACGATGGGAGGATTTTCAGGGTACCTGGAAGGGAAGAAAGAAACAACTGTTCAGGTTCCCTAATTTGACACGTATGGTTCACTAATAATGACCGGCCATCAATAATGACCAAAGTGCTATTTTTTTTATGTGTGTCCTTTTTGAATTTTGATGAGCGCTAATGGCGTACATCTGAACGTGCTTTGTTTTATTTTTTTTATTTACAAGGAATCATTCTTCAGTGGTTTTGTTTTTTTTTTTTTGAATTTCATTCTCTAATTAGGAATTAATTTTGTACTTTATTTCAATTTGATTTTTATAGTATTATTTTGGTTTTATAATTTTGATCATAAATTTTTAAAATTTTAAATGATTAAATGGTGTTTTTATTTGAAAATAAGCTTTCTAAGGTTTTTATGATTTTTTTTTAAGAAAATTATATTAAAAAAAAGAGATATTGAATATTAATGAGCAAATTTTAAATTTTTTTTGCATATTAGGTTAATATATAATTAATCATGAAATAGTTTTTAATATTATCAGAAAATGCTTCAATCTTCTTGAAAACAATGACATGTATAGATAAATTTTTAAATATTTTTTAATAATTTTATTTAAAAAAAATCCTAAAATTAAAAAAAGCATAAGAGCTATTTAACAAAAAAGTCAAGTGCGTCTGGGATTGGAGGACAAGTCTGCATACATAACTAAAAAAAAAACTAATTGTTCATGAATTTGAAAGGTCAGATCTATGAGTATAGTTTTTATTTAAAAAAAAAACGAGTAGAAGACGCTTTGTCTTTAGATGCAAATTCCAGCCCCTCAAGTGATTAGAAAGTTAAAGTTTGATTTTTAGTATCTAACATGCATGAATAAAGAAAGGAAATTTTTGATTGAAAAGATATACTATTTCCTCTTTCATTTAAGTTATTAGAATTTTTAAAAATATATTTTTTTAATTGTCATTAGCTTTTATTCAATAAGTCATGCTACTATTAAAAAAAAAAGGAAAAAAATCACATGAATGAGAAATTTTAAAATATGTTATTTTAACCATTGCATTTTTTATAAATAAATATTTGAATTATTGAATAAAAATAGATTTTGAAAAGCGCTATGCGACCCCACGCCATATCTATAGTAGTTGTCTGTCAATTGTCCAGCTTTCATTCTTCATAGTTTGTTGCCTTAACTAAGATTTATGGGAAAATAAAAACTTCGCCCTGCGCATTTCCATGCACCAACGAAGATCTTATTGGTGATGGATCAAAATAATGAACAGTCAGATTATATCTCACTCGCTCCATTAACTTAAAAAAAATAAAAAAAAATTAAGGGTCCATGATCACGCACATGACCTAGATCAGCCGTTGCTTATTTTAAGTAGAGATATTTTTTTAATATTGTATATCTATTATAGTTATAGTTACAATTACAATTACATTACAACATTATTAGCATAAGCCTTTTACTATAGCAAAGAACACTATGCATTCTCTTATAATTCATTGTGGTTTGGAATAGTATATTTTTTTATAATTTTTACTTTGGTTCTTGAACTTTTATTTTGTATAATTTGGCTTTTTTGAACTCAAATTAGCCCCCAATTGCATATTGTATTTAAGAGGGAGGATGAATTGAAAGCTAAGGGACTAGAGTGAAAATCTCGAATAACATGGGGGCGGTTTGAAAGTTTCGTTGAAACATTCATTTCATATATTTTTTAGGTATTAAGTAACCAGTCCTTTGAATTTCAAGACAATACATTATGGTACCTAACTTTATTTTCCTCTTTTTTCCTATTCTTTTTCTTTTGAGAGGAGAGAGAGGAAGTCATCGGATTCCATCCTAGAGAGAGAAAGTGGTCGTTAGGAAGATTTTGGCACCAAAAACAATTGATTTTTATATCAAAATGTTTCATATAATGAGAGGCGTTATGTTTAGGTTTTTTTTACCTTGAAAACACATAAAACAATAGACATGGGGCCAAGAAGATTTTTTGTTTCCGGTGGATTTCGGGTTTGGGGTGGTTTGTTGGCTTTTAGATGGTTACGAATTGGTTTAACAACGTTTCTCGGGTGTTTTCTAGATATTTTGGGTCAAAAATTGATTGAAAATGAGATTTTGAGTGAAAAAATAAAGCACCCTATTTTTTCGGTCACCATTGTCACTTCCTAACAGCATGACAACCGATTAAAAATAATCTTAATTGAAAAAAAAAACATATATCTGACATCTTGTTTTTTTAGGAGAAAATGTCTTGTTTAAGGAGTCGCCACCTAGTATTATGATCACTAGGAACCCTAACTGGTCAACATAGATTCTAATGGTACGGGACTGATTACGCAAAAGGAAAGATGCTATCACTCCTCAAGCATTCTATCTAAGACAGACTGCATTGCTGATTTTGTCCAAAATTGCTTTTTTTTTTCTCATTTTTTATATTCTTCCTATCATGTTCTCGACTCTGGCATCAATGAATTGTTCATATGAATATTTTTAATTCTGGTGTTGGTAAATATTGCACAAACCCAAAAAAATACGATATTCCTAACTCTAGCATATGTGAATAATTTTGCAAAAAAAATTGAATTTTAAGAAGAATTTTTCTATATCATTTTCTTTTTGTTTATCTTTTATTATTATTTGCCCCTTTTAGATGGAAATAAAAAAAGCATTGCACAACAGATTTGTATTTAACAATAATAGTCTACAGATTGAGCACATAGCTGAAAAAATACAAAATGCAAAGAAAAAAAATAAAACAAAGTGCGAGGGGACAAAAAATAAATCAACGAAGATCCACAATTATTCATAATTTTCTGATATCAAAACTAGGCTTGTTTGACCAAATATCAAAATAGATAGGGCATAAAAAATATGGTCAAGACTTAAGGATGTGTTTTACCAAACACGCTCTTAGTCAAAAGTAACTTGGGTAGTTGGACCTGAGACCCAAACCCGGCCCACCTTTTTTTTTTTTGGGCTGGATCTAGACCAGCCGCATGGGCTAGATTAGACCTAATAACGCAGCCTAGTTACTAGTTTAAATCAATAACCCGACTGGGTTTTACCTGCAAGCGTGTGTGAACTATTTATGCACGCGTGCTACAAGTCCAGGATAATTAAAATGTAGAGCGAACAGTCTCTAATGAATTAAAATGAGAGCGGGGAAAGCAAAGAGGCTCAGATGTCCTAGCAAAATGTATGTATTATAGAATAAGTTTATTGTTTGCCAATTCTTAACAGAAAAGTAGCAACAAATAGGCGGGGATAGCTCAGTTGGGAGAGCGTCAGACTGAAGATCTGAAGGTCGCGTGTTCGATCCACGCTCACCGCATTTCTCTCTTTTTCGATTTAGTTTCTTAGTAACGTCTTTTCCCGCCAATTTCAGCTGGCAAATCTCTCTTCTGTTTCCAGCTCCTAAACCCTAGTAGTGACAATTCCATCTAGAAAAGAAACAATCCAGTCACCGGAGAAACGTTGCCACCAGGGGCTGCCTGAAGGTTCACCAATATTCCTCTTCAAATCAGGCACATGATCAAACTTTTTTTACCAAGTTTCGGAGAATCTGGAGGAACAAAAGACAGATGGATTATGCACCGAGGAGTGGTGGGACAAAGATTTTGAGGGTGGTAAAGTGTATTTGGCATGTTGCCCCCAAGTTTCAGAGAGCCAGAGCAGTGCTGCTGTTCCTGCTCTTGAACGTTGCTAAGGCTTTTGTCAATTTTGCCTAGAGTTCATAAACTGCGTTCTTGAAACTGAAGATTTCTTCTTCTTCTTCTTCTTCTTTTGAAGTTGATTCTAAGCTTTGATCCGGACTTTGCTGTTTCAAATGAGAAGGATGCAATCAATTATGGACCATCCCTTCTCTTTTTTGTTTGCTGTGGCATCTTAAAGTAGCTTTGGTGGACTTGACAAGTAGCAAGGGATGAAGGAGGAGGAGGGACAGTAACCTTGATTGCTAAATGCTCTGCTTTTGCATCTTGGAGAGTGTAGAAGTATAAGCAATATGGGGCTATGATGGTTGCGATGTTTGTGGTTTTGGTTGATATAGCAATTCCCCATCGATCTTTAACGAGGCATGAATGGGTCGTCTGTCGATAGGGCTCCGACTGACTCTTATTCTATTGTTGTTTCTAGACAGAACATGAACGAAGAGAACTTGTACGTACAAGGAGTAGATGGACAAATGTGCAAGTTGAAGATATGACAAGAGAGATTGTTCTATTTGTTCATTTGAACTAGTAAATTCGAAATCTGAATGAGACCAGGCTTGATGTTTCCTGTAGTGCATGAAACTTTGACTAACTGTTCATTTAAGACTAGAAAATCAGAGTCCATTCGCCTTCAAATAAATCCCTGGTCAGGTTATTAGTCTTTGTTGTATTCATAAAGTAGCAATGCTGAATCATAGAGCTTTTACGAGCTTCTTGACAGCTTCTTTTTCATGGGCTTTTGTGGCGATCTGATCAGGTCCAATTTCATGTATAAGTGCAACATCTGGTCTCATTCAGATTTGAAGATATCGTAAGAAACCTAACAACCCAAGAAGGCCTATCTTCAAAACTAATGTGTATAGTACGTGACTCACTCTGTAACGAGAATATCATTGATTGCCTGCTTGGAGAAAATGTATTTCAGCATGATAGTGTTTTTTTATATATATAAACTATCAGGAATTGATATTATAATCTCAATATAGTCCTTCTGCAATATTGTGAGAGGACTGGAGGTAAGGTTGTGCTTGACTTGGGAATGGACAAATTCTCAACACTTGAAGTTAGCAATCAGTGCCAAGACAAGTTTCCCTTCAATCAACAGGCTGAGTCTCAGTTACTTTGATGCCATTTTAACCGATGATAGAGCAAATGAAGCTTCTGGTATCAAATTCATGTTGATGTTACTCCCTTACCTGGAGATCCCGAATTCCAAATTATGGTCGAGTACCATGCATCATCAATTTAGAGTGGTCAAGGTAAAGGAGACATGTACAGTGCAAGATGTGAAGAACGAAATCATGGAGATTTGAGACAATATTCCAATACATAGAATGACCTTGACTCACCATAACCTTGGCATTCCACTGGAAGATGTTCCCCTAATGTATTATTAAATTTGTGCTGGTTCTGTCATTCATATTGCCATGTTGGGAAGCAAGATGTTGAGGGTCATGAAGGGATCACAATTAGGTGAATAAATTGCCTTGTGTAATTATTAATACGTTTAATTTGAATAAGCGGAAATATTTCTGTTTATTTATTTTATTTTGAAGGTTTTGTATGCTTTTTCCATACAGTATAAGTGGAGTTTTGAGTTTTAGTTAAAAACAAGAAGACGGGAGAGAAGAGCTGCCTTGTCACATTGAAACTTCATGAGATTGTAAGTAGAGAACACGGATGTAACCCTGTAAAAGGATGAACTGCAGAAAAAATGAATTTCATAGAGGAATAAGATGATTGTTCAACTTCCACACTTCACCATGTTTTGTCTGCCTTGTTCTCTTCTCACATAGATTTTCAGCAAAAACTAATGCAATGTTCAGGTACAACGAGATGACCTTGCTTGAACTATCATCATCCTTCTACTCAGTTGCTAAACTCTCTTGTCCGAAGCATAGAACCAAAAAAGTACTCTTTGAATTCAAATGATGATATAGCAGGATGTGGATGGTTGATGAGAAAATGTCTCTTTTCTTATAAGCCAAAGAAATTCATAATGGCAGAGGAAGCAACCTATAAACTGAACATAGAAAGGCACAGAACCAGCATTGACGAGGCTATATAAAACCTCCAGAAATCTCGAAGACTTGATATGAATAACTTGGATCATTCAAGTCACGAATATCAAAAAGAGCAATCCCCACGAGCACTTCTTAACAATGAAGAAAATATCAGTAAAATGAAATGATTTTTTCAAAAGTTTCTACACTCTGATCATTAATTTTCTTGGTTTCATTTCTTTTCCTCGCGCACACATATCATATTTCTTGATGTGAAAATTTGGATTTTTTTATCAGATTTCTTGTGTTTCTCATGTTTAAGGAAAATGATTCTATAGGTTGGACTTGATAACAGGTAGTTGATGTCTGTATATCTTTCCAAGATGATTATACTGTTTATAGCTTCGTTGATGGCTTATCCATACATGATGAAAGAAGAGGCATTCAAATAATCCAGAACGCCCTCGAGGTTTGAGATTTATTGGCCTGCAATTCTTATAAGGGTTTACTTACAGTCAAGAAATACCTAACAATTGATAATGCACTGCTGTAGGCGCCGGCACATACAATAGTTTCAAACGCTGGATTTGATTCTGCTACGGTTCTTGGAAAATTGTTGGAGCAAGATGATTATAATTTGGGTTACGATGCTGCTAAAGGTTTGTTCTTATATAATTATAATTATAATCACAAGAAACACTAAAAGATTTGGGGGAAGTAACAATGAATGGATTTGAACAGTATTCCTTTTTTTTTTTAATTATATTTTTTTACCAAATTAATAACTGATTTCTTATTATATTATAATTTTAAGAAACACTAAAATAATATATTTTTTGGAGTAAATTTGAACAATGTTTTTTTTTCTTTCAATTACATCTTTTTTTTCTCTAATCAAATTAGTGATTGATTTCTTATGATTTGTTATAAAAAAAAACACAATTAAAAGATACAAGACTAGCTAGTAAAACGCAGCAAATTGACAGGTCCAATATAAAATCAGCACAACAAAGTTCTTTTTGATCCCTTTATTTCATTTTTCTTTTATTAGTGTTTTTAGTTTTTAAAATTTTTCTCTATCAGAGAAACTGTGAATGGATTTTGTATGTGTACTATAAATGAATTCTTTTGAAATTTAAATACTATAAATGATTATACTGTTTATACCTTCTTGCATTGCCTTCAATCTCTTGCAATAAAACCTGCTGAAATTTAAATACTATAAATGAAAGAGTATTGATAATTAATAATACTATAAATATATTGTAGATAATAGAATAAAATAAATTCAATGATAATACATCTCTTTTAAATACATGATTTTAACTCAATGAATGCAATTTAAATACTATATAAATGAAATTAATTTTAATAGGAATTTGGTCTCAAACATGCTGCAAGTGCACGAATATGGACGAACGAGCCATGAGCAAAAACCAATACCTTTGCTCCACCTTGGGTTTCTCGAGAGGACATATATCACGCGCTTCAACTGCGCTTGGAACTTCAAAGTTTCATTCAATTCTTACCGGATGTCGTCACTGTCGGAAGAAATTATATAGTACTATGCTCATGGCCCAACAAAGTTGAGGCCATATGAACGGTGATGTGGCAAATTATGCTCATCTTGTTTGTTTATGTATTTTTTTAAAAAATTAATTTTTTTGATAATTTTGAATATTCTTTAATGATATTAAAAATAAATTTTTAATACTAAATTTAACAAAAACAAATCCCATTTAGATATTAAAATGGAAAACTTATATATATGTCCTTTATAATTTTTAATTAATTTTTTGTTTGATCCTTGTCATTTTAGCGTTTCAAATTTTGATTTTAAACTTCATTTGTTTTTTGTTTGAGTTTTTGAATGTTGAGAAAGAATAGAGAAAATCACTAAAAAAATGTTATTTTAGTGTCAATTGGTTTGCAATTTTTAAAAAAGTTCAGTGAAGGTGGTGATGATGTTTTTTTATAAAAAAGTTTGATGTTTTTTATTTGTTTAATTTTTATTTTTTAGAGAGAATAAATGTTGTTTTAAGATTAAAAATTGATTTTCAAATGTTATTTTTTATGGTGTTTTCAAGTGAAAAAAATGTTGATAAATAGGTTTTTAGAATTTCATAACTCAAACTTTAATTTTTCAATCACTAAAAACAACCAGAAATTAATGTAGAAGATCAAACATTATTTATCTCAATGAACGACCTGTCATCTATTTACAAGAAAATAATTAGAGCAGATGACACTATGTAAAACCAAAAAATAAAAAGGTGTGTGAAGCTATAAGGTTCTAGCCAGATATATGGCCTGACCTCTTTTTTTTTTTTTACTTTTAATTAATGTTTTTATTTAAATTTTAATGAATACCTTATCTATTATTTTTAAAAATTGTTTCGTTAACCTTTTTTTATAGTAATTAATTTTTAAAACTATTTTTTTAATTTCATAATGATTCAAAGAGATTATTATAATTTATTTTTATTTTTTTCATTTAACATTTGATATAAATAAATTATATTTAAGTGATATATTTACATATATAAAAAATTGTCCTTGGTTGGTAGAATCAACTTCTAACATATAATAAATAAAAAAATAAAAAATACAAAGAGTAGCCGAGGTTAAATATTTGCATGTGCATTTACCTTTTACTTTATTAGAAATATTATTTTTTTATTTTAGTATTTAATTAGCATTAATAATTTTTTTTAATTTGTTGGTTCATATATTTTTAAATTTGTTTTCTCAAGTGGCAAACAATATCTTTTTATTTACACATGTTAAAAAATCATAATACCTAAAATATATTTATAATATTGACATCTTTTTTTACATTAATTCATGTATTAAATTGATTTACGGCAGCTTCCATTGCTACTTAACTTGTTACTCCACCTTTAACTTAAACTTCCATTACCTCTTTTTTTTTTTTCCATACATGATGACAGAAAAATGTGAGAAAAAAAACTTTAAAAAAATTAAAAAAAAAATAATAATTTAAAAAACCAAACAAGAAAAAAACTGAATTAACCAAACTAAAAAATTCCAGTTTAGTTTTGGTTTCAAATACTGAAACCAATCCCCCCATCATCCATCATTGTCAAAACCCAACGATAGCTCTCCACCCTCTCTCTCCCCTATTTTTTTTTTCTATCTCTTACCATAGAAAAACCAAAACAGCTCCTCAGCTCTAACATGGCAAGCACATACAACCTCCACCAGTCTCTCTCTCTCTCTCTCTCTCTCTCTTTCTTTCCTAAAACTAACCCAACCGTTTCTTTGTCGAACCGAAAACAACAGTCAAAAACCACTATAGCCCAAGAACACCCCATAACCCATTTGATACTCATCACAGAATAATCCAGCTATGATTGAAGCAGATCTGTTGTGAGATGAAAAATAGAATTATGCTTGTGTTGATTTTCCTTTGCTAGTGGCTGTGAGTCGCACAGACAATATAATGATCCATGCTTGCTTTATCATCCTTTAATTGAATTCAAATTACCTGGTGTAGAGAAGCATTGGTTAAGATGAGCAAGTAATTTGAGATTATGGGAACGTGTGGCCAGAAATCATGCAAGTTTTTATTTTTTAGTTTTGCTGATTTTCGAACACCATAAACCAAATCAAACCGAGTCGAAACAAGTTAATTTAAACCCGTTTCCGTAAGTTGATACGGTTATTTTTTTTGAAGTTAAAATGTGTGCACCAGCTTCTTTCATTGCCTTCAATCTCTTGCCATAAAACCTGTTGAAACTTGAAGAATCTTATTTGTTTCTCAGATCATCTGATTTGATCTAACGAGAAGAAGATTCTTGAAACAATTTTGATTATTTTCAGTACCGAAATCACTGCAACTTTTCTAGCTCACATGTTGAATCGGGACTAAGAAGACGAGCATGACTGTTCCACCCAGCAACGGTGCCGTTTCGGCAGAAATAAACATTTTCATTTTGGCCCCTGAACTTTTGAAATTTAACATTTAAATCCCAAATAATCAAATATTTCTTTTTAGTTTGCCCTCAGATCAGATTAATCAATTGAACCCCTGAGTTATAGTGCCATTTACACAACAGTCCTGGATTTCTGGATTATTTAATTTGGTCTTTGGACTTTATTTTCCTGTAATTTTGCCTTGAATCAGCTCCAAACTTTGTTATTGTTTCTATTAAGTCTTTAATTTTTTAATTAATTAAATTAAAGTTTAATTAAGTCTGCAAACTTATCAATTCTTCAATTAAACTCATAATTTCATTAATTAAACTAATTTAAATTTTAATTAAATTCTCAAACTTATTAATTCTTCAATTTCTAATCAATTAACTCTCAAATTTGATAATTTCATCTATGAACTTCGAATTTATATTGTATTAATTCCATTCTCAAAAATATTTTTTTCATTTATTTTTTATTATTTATTCAAAAATTAAGTTAACAGTTGATAATAAGACAACTGTTCTCAAGATCATTCATGTCATTGAAGCTGTCGGGATCACAAATGCTGAGAGCAAGTGCTTTACGATGTCGAGATTTGATAAGCAATCTCTTAATGTTGATAATTGTTCTTCTCTCACTCTGTACCATATTATGTTTAGCACAAATCAATGTGCAGAGTTGGTGAGAAACTATAAAGCAACATTTTTATCATACTTGTTCAAAAGGATAGAAGGGATAGAGTTCATAATTTCTAACAGGAAAAGTGCATCAATGGGATTTCACTGTTGTGTTCATATACACTGAAACCCCATTTTGTTTTAGCAATGAACAGTGAAACCCATTTTGTTTCTTGCATTTTCGTCATTGAATTTCTTAATCTCAATTTCACCCTCTCAAATTATATTAGCATGGTTTTGTATATTGATATTTCTTTCAATTTGTATTTTTTTTACGCATTAAAAAGTGTCGAGGGGTATTTGGAGCATGTTATGGTTATGAATTAAATACCAATCTTGCAAAATAAATCTTTATTTATAGTTAAATATAGAAATTAAAAAAAGAAGGATAAATATTAACAAAAACAAATCCTATTTAGATATTGGCATAGAAAAGTTATATTTGCTCTATAGTTTTTAATTAATCTATTGCTTATTGCTTGATCCCTATTATTTTAGCATTTCAAATTTTAATCTCAAACTTAATTTATTTTACGTTTTAGTTTTTGAATATTGAAAGAAGAATGACAAATTCACTAAAAGATATTAAGCGAGGAGAAAGTAGTCGGATGTGGACATTCCTGTCACCACAAGAATGTCAATTTGTTTTTTTTTTTTTAGAGAAGTTCCAAGAAGGTGGTGTTATCCTCTAATCATGTTAGAAAAAGTAGATTGAGATCGTTGATTTTTTTTTTATTTGTTTAATTTTTATTTTTTTAGAGAAATTAAAAGTTGTTTTGAGATTAAAAGTTGGTTTTCAAAGGTTTTTAGAATGTTTTTCAAGTGAAAAAAAGGTTGAGAAATAGATTTTAGGATCCCAGTTCAAACTTTAATTTTTCAACAATTAGAAGTAACTAGAAACTGATGTAAAAGATGAAGTATCATCTGTTTTAATAAACAACTTATAATCCATTTACAAGAAAATAATTGGAGTAGATGATATCGTCTAAAACTAAAAAAAAAAAAAGGTTCGTGAACCTAGGCTATAAGGTCCTAGCCAAGAATGTGGCTTGACCTTTGTTTTTAATTTTAATTAATGTTTTTATTTAAATTTTAAAAAATATTTTATTTTTTAATTTTTAAAATTTTTGGTTAACCTTTTTTAATAGTAATTAATTTTTTAATATTTTTTTAATTTTATAATGCTTCAAAGAGATTATTGTAATTTTTATTTAATTTTTTTCATTTTATATTGTAATATATTTATAAATATTGACACCTTTTCTTACATCAAAATGTAACTTAGACTAGGATATATATACATCTCCTTCTAAGACTAATTACATTAGCTTAATTTTAGAAACTTGTGTGATGACTTTTACATACATTAATTAATCTTTGATTGCACATCTTATGCTATGGTTTTTTTTATCTATTGTGGTTTGCGTGGTATTTATAAAATCAATGGCAAGTTCGTTGATTAAAAAAGCATGTTTTTTCATTTATATACTTTTTTTCAGTTTTAAGATTCATACTTAGAAATATTTTATATTCTTTTTTATTGTTATTCTCAAGTGTTAAAAAACAATTTAAAAATTTAGCAAGATTATAGTTGAGAAGAACCCTAAGCATGCACTTACTTGTAGCAGTCATATGCCAAAAGATCACTTAGACTTTGATTATGCATCTCATCATCTCATTTTGAGCTCAAAATTCTTGAAAAAGTATATACAGTCATAAGGATCGATCCAAAGATACAAATTGTAAAAAAAGAAAGAAAGAGAAGCATTCATTGAAGTCCACTCCTTTAATTAATTCATCCATCTATGCTTTGACAAAGTCGGTGGGCTGTGGGACCATTCTTTTGTTCTCATCACCCGACACTTCTGCTTTACCCGCCGCCCCACTCTCTCTTTTTATTTTTTTTGTCCCCTCCTCCTTTATAACACGACGAGGACGAGCCTCGTCGTGTTATAAAAGAGGAGCGGACAAAAAAAATAAAAAGAGAGAGGAGGTCTGAAGACCTCCTCCACTCTCGTAAAAGACCAAGAAAATATGAAGGTGGGCGGAGGGCTGACGACAGTGGAAGCGCAGACGGAGAGACGTGAGGCAGTGAGAGGTTGAGTTTATCTGCGATCTCTTTAACAATCGACTCTATGAACTTTGACTCATACCTGCAAACACACATTCATACAAATTAAATCACGGATTAATTTCCTAATTCCTCATCAGATCAACATAGAAGAAGAAGAAGAAGAAGAAGAAGAGACATACTACAAAAACATTCAGCTTGGAATACATCGATGCAAATGGGTGGATGCTGAATTGACAAATTAAGATCCACGACTCAAGGTTTCTTCTATCCTCTGCAGATCTAGAATTGCTAAGGTTGAACTTTTAAAACTGCCAAGATTCTGGTCTCCTTCCCAGACTAGCTTAACCTCGCTAGATGATAGCTCAAGTTCAGGCTCAAAAAGGGTTCCGATCAAAATTTAATTACAAGGCAAACATCTCAGAGATATCCATCCCTATGTAAATTCCTCATCTACTCAGAAAAGGGACCTAGTCCTTGAGAAAGGTCCATGTTTGCAAAGACTATTATAGATCTTAATATTATTTTTCTACTGTTTTTTCAAAAGTCCATGAATTATTTTTCAATAAACATGGAACAAAAAGGCTCCATTGCATGTGTCATTTCATTTGTCAACATGCATGAATCCTAGGAAGTTATCCTTGACAATCAAAAAACACAACAACGTACTGCTACATAACCTTTTAACATGATGATTAAGGCAGCTCGAACCAAGAACAAATCAAATTGTGAACAAATTAAGTTCCTCAGAGAATGCTTTGTAGATAGCCCGAGTGATAAAAAGATGACCTACGTTTCCATGAATCATCTTGTTTTTACTAAGTACAAAAATGACAGTTTCTGAAATTAAGCACAGCTAACTAAATGAATAAGCTCGTTTTTTTACTACAAGCACAGATAAGCTGATGTATTATCATTCATGGATGCTGTCGTGGGGGATTTAAAGGTGCTCTGTAGCTTGAAAGTCATTTTTTAGCTGTTGTTACAGTTTGTTCTAGTTTTTATGGCTGTCTTTATGCAACTTAACCAGACTATATATGATAAATATTAAATGTCATCAGAAATTTCCAATGCAATCCTAAGAGTAGGATTGAAATCGGCTTGGTCGGTCTTTTTTTAAAGAACACGAAAAACAAAAATAATTACATTTGCATTGAGGTTGTTTATCATCCTCAGATCCCGTTACTGTGCAAATAACTTGTAAGTTGAATGGCCATCATAGTTAAGTTTGGGTAAACATGTCATACAATTATCACTAATTTAGAGATGCTGAAGCAAGCAAGAAGAATTCCATGCATGTGTTTCGAAGATGCCTAACGATTCGAGAGACAATACTACAGTAGCAATTGATTCACAGGCTCATCGCTACTTCAATTGGTTTAGGAGGGAGAGTTCTACATCGACCAGTGCACTTATGCAGAACACCTTTGTTTTTTCTTTCTTTGAAAAAGACACAGAAACGTTAGTGATTATAGCTTCAGTAATGAAATCAAGGCAGATTTAGGTTTCTTTTGTTTATTTTTTGGCATTTCTAGAATGGCTTCAACGTTTTTGATTCACGAAATGAAAAGGTTTATCAAAGCATCCTTTCTCTATACGTCATATCAAACACAGCCACAGGTTTTGGACATAAAACAGACAGTTAACTGAGATTATTAGCAGTCTAGCACCATGGCAATTGAAGTTAAGGCATCGTTTTCAATATGTTGGTACCAACTGCATGCTGTTTATTGACATTTGAACAACTAGAGAGGTTAAGAGATAGGAAATCTTTAACAAAATCTACTCGGAAGGCAGATAAGGCCATGTGCAGTTTCTTGGATCCAAATCAATAAGCTTGTCCTGATATTGAATCGGTGAAGTAACCTTGACCATATTAAACTTGTACAACAAAATTGAAGATTCAATCTCTCAAGGTTAATTTCTAGCGTTTGAGAAAATCTGGCATGGAAAGGGTCTCACAATTGCTAAGGCTGGCATATTTTAAATCGATAAGATTCTTGTTTTGCTTCAAGATAATAGCTAGTTTAAATTTCTACAGACAAAAACTGGAATGCAAAGATCTCAGGTCAAAACAATTATTCATCCCAACGCAGATATCTCATCTCCTAAGAAAGGAACTTGACGCCAGCCATGTGGAAGGTGCACTTTACACTTATTTTTAACTCCAGAGTTATAAATCCTGAGCAATCTAAGTTTGGATTTCCTTGCAAAGACTCTGGAATTTAATTTACTTTCAAAACTAATTTTTGAAATATCCAAGAGCATCCCTTCAATGTCTTCATTTCTCTAGTAAATTGCAAGATTTCTTTCATTCTCGTCAAACTCTTTTCCCCTGGGATAGTTGGCTGTATTAGTCTCGTGCAATCACGGTTCCAGGTAATTGAATGTCTTCTCACATGTTAACTAGCACGAAAAAACAACCCCCTAGCTATGTGGCTCAACAGTGATGTTCACGTATGGAATGATCAAGGTCAAATTAAGTATTCCTAAATGCTTAGCTGATTCAAAAATATAAGCTATCGATGTAATAAAGTTTTAAGGAAAAAAGAAGGAAGTCAAAGTCTTTAAGAAATTGGAATGTGAAATTCAATTACTCTAATATAATTTTTCTACGTTTAACCTTTACCATTCATGTATGTATAAAAACCTTCAGTTTTTTTAATTTGTTCCCTACAAATGGAATTCTTCCTGTTCGAATTAGTGATATTAATTGTTCTTTTAAAAAAGAAAAAAAGCTCTCTAAGCCTGTATTCTCTGGACTTTGATGAACAGATAACAGCTTGGAAAGGAATTAGTTATATACCTGTCTTGTTTCCACTCCTTTCCTTTCAGGTCTGCAGCTTCTTTAAGAGCGGCCCTCCAACTTTCTACTCTAGCCATTTCCTTATGGAAGCTTTTTTCGTGTTTAGCAAATGCTTCTTCAAACAACCCTTTCTGTTTCCTGACCTCCGACGGATTAACGTTGTAAAAAACGGGAAGCACAAAGAGCCCAGTTGGTTTCCTAGCATCCATGATGAGCACAAGCTGGTCCAGGCACTTTGTTGAAGAAGCATAGTCTTTAGAAAACACAACAACCGATATCCTGGATTCCTGTATCGCTCTCTTGATATCAGACTTTTGTCCTGTGTAAATTCCACCATCATCTCTAAAAGTGCGAATCCCAGCATAATTGAGGTCTTTGTAGAGATGATCGGCAAAATTCTTGCCAATTTCTTGGTGGTTAAAACTCAAGAAAACATCATTAGCCTTTCCAGAAAGGAAAAGCATCAAGAGATTGATAACTGAGAGCAAACACATTGGGCTGGTTGGTGAATTCATGATGCCGAAACTAGAAGGATGGAAGTTTCCGATGGGAATGGGGTGAAACGGCAACGCTGGGAGGATTTTCAGGGTGTGATCCGTCAGACTGCCGGTAACTGGAAGTGGAAGAACGAGGAAGGCGAAAGGGTTTTTTTCGAACAGTTTAGGAAGTTTCGTTTCCTATGTAAAATTAGTGCGCACATGGCCCAGATTTGATATGTTTGATCCAATTAATATTGATTTAGAATTGGGTTTCTTTTGAAGAAACAGGGCCTGTAGTCCATCAAACAGAAAATCAAAACCTAGGTCAACAGTCACTTTTTTTAGTCGAGATATTTTTTTAATACTACTGTATAACTATTTATTAAAGGCCAGTACTCATTTAAAAAAAAAAAATTAAAGGCCAGTACTCGTGCGTCCAACCTTGCAGGCCCACGCGCAGGCCCTTTCTTGATGTGTCAAAGGCATGGCTTAGCTTTCCAAGCCCAGCAGTACCTATACTTTTTTATTTTTAAAAAAAAATTTAAAATTTATTTTGGATTTAAATTTGATATCAAAAAAGAAAATAAGAAAAATTACCAAACCCAGTTAACTTTTTAAACACATGACCGAGTTATCTGATCAAAAACACTATACAAGAAAGAATTATGAAGCTCAATCTCTTGTATATGAAACGTTGAATGATGAAATCAAAAGAAAAATACAAGAAAAATTAAAAAAAAAAATAGCAATTAAAAGAATAAGGGTTAAGATGGAAATTAAAAAATAAATTAAAAGGCAACAACAATTTATCAATTTGAAAGTTAAATTGAAAAGAATAAAAATATTAACAAAAGAAAAAAATCAAAAGAATGAAGATCGAAATAGAAAAAAAAAATATTATCAACTTAAATTGAAGGGTAAAATTAAAAACAATAAAATTTAAAATAAAACAATCAAGACATTGATGGGCCAGTAAGCAACAAGCCAAGCATCTGGTCCATGAAGAAAGGGCCCAGCACAGACCTACAATATTAGGCCCGTGAGCACAGCCCTTAATTATTTTATGTGAATGAGGTGAATGACAAGCCCACGTGCATGAGCCTTTATTCCTTTTTAAGTTAAAAGGGCGAATGAATTTTTGTTGAAAAAAATAGACGACACATCATCTAACACCTAGTGACTGAAAAAAAGAGGGTTGTTATTTTTTTCTTCTAAAAACCTATTTTCAACTTCTTTTTTTACCTAAAAAACCTAGAAAACAAGATAATAACCTTGTCAAACTAATCTTTGACCTTCAAAAAATAAAAAACCACCTTAAAATCCAAAATTAATCCAATACTACAAGTCTTATCAAGCTTAAATTTTTTTATATATTTTCAAGTAAACAAAAAACACATTATTTAAACTCATAAAACCATTTTGCACTTTTAAAATTAAAATTCTATTCCCGGCCCAGAATGTTTTTTACCCGTTTGAGGCCCATAATTTTTATTTTGACACTATAGAAGGCCCAACTACTAATTTCTCCTTGACATACCGACAAAACAAAAGGAAAAGAGAAGCTATGCCTAGGAATTACCAATACCAAAGCCTGTACGGCCTATGATCCGTCCTGAGATGAGACAGGTTAATTTACGATGTCAATTTAATTTTTTAAAATTAAAACATTTTTTTGAAGAACAAAAATTAAACTGAGTTTAAACGAGTCAACTACCCCAACCTAGGGGAGGTCCTGTGGATACTTGTCAAATACAACTTTCTACTCTAGCCATTTCCTTATGGAAGCTTTTTTCGTGTTTAGCAAAAAGCAAATGCTTCTTCAAACAACCCTTTCTGTTCCCAGACCTCCGACGGATCAACGTTGTAAAAAAGGGGAAGCACAAGGAGCCCAGTTGTTCTCCTGGCATCCATTATGAGCACAAGCTGGTCCAGGCACTTTGTTGAAGAAGCATAGTCCTTAGAGAACACAACAACCGACATCCTGGATTCCTGTATCGCTCTCTTGATATC
>Ga0325411_1000821_pt1 | contig 33444 bp, 15 predicted proteins | sample PopdelMetagenome_13_FD_206181 | JGI IMG/M metagenome (GOLD analysis project Ga0325411, IMG submission 206181) | Populus deltoides microbial communities from Bellville, Georgia, United States - Xylem-PdIQD-R4 | ecosystem: Host-associated > Plants > Phyllosphere > Stem > Wood/Secondary xylem...
TGAACTGGAGTCGGCCCATTATTTTCAATGCAAGATTTGTTTATGTAGGTATATATGTTTGTTCTTGTTTTTTTCCTGTAATTTTCTGTTATATTTGAAATGTCTTTTAGCCACTAGGTGGGATTTGTATAACTGGGATTGCATGAATGTTCAAGATATGCGATTGCTGATGTTTTGATGTACGAGTCTTGTGTTTTCCTCTCTGTTTTCCTTTTGATGTATGAGTAGTTGTTGTGCTACCAATGAAATTGATTACAGTTCCAATGATTTTATTTTAGGCACGGACATTTTCTTTTTCATGCTATTCTTTTGCTTAATTTATTGAGATTGTTAAAATGCGGCCGAATTTCAGTGGTATGGAGGGTTTTGGTTATCGGTGATATGAAGTCGCAGTTTTTTCTTCATGAAACCAGTGCTTTATGTCATATATTTACTGTATCAGAAACTAGGATCATGTTTTAGTGATTCACAGCTGGAGAAATTAACTTCTCGTTCATGACTGATCGCAGGTTATCTGCTATAGCAGTCAATCAGAAGTTTCCTGGCACCCTCTTATGAATGCTACCGCTAATACCAAATGCGGTTACTTGCTATGGATCATTCACGGGGCCAGGTTTATTAACACACTAGATCAGTAGTGGTGAGTAAATTGATTGCAGCCTTTTGGATTTATTCAAGTTAGTCAAAGAGCTGTGAGTGCAGAACACACTTTAGCATCATTTCTTCGTCATGGCCCTCTCTGTCTTGGTGAAGCCAAAAGTCAAAAGCTTGGGCATCCAAGTCCAATGACAACGAATTAGGCCAGCCAAGCACTGTAAAGTGAAGCCATTTTCTGTATCTCATCATATAGTCCGCAACACTGTTTGTACTCCTGGTTGTCAACGGGATGGCCGAAGCTAACTATATGCATTCACCTCCCACGTTCATTTATTTTTAAAAGGCACGATGAATAGATGACCTAGGGGTTTTTTCAGTAGCGATTGCGGTTTAAAATACTTGAAAATATATTAAAATAATATATTTTTTTTATTTTTTTAAAATTATTTTTAACATCAGTATATCAAAATATCTAAAAACATAAAAAATAATTAATTTTAAATAAAAAAATTAATTTTTTTTTAAGAAACGGTAAACCAACTGTGTTTCAAATATTGTATTAGTTAAAACTTAAATGGAGCCTGCATGAGCTGACATGAAAATATATAAACTATTTTTAACTTTGGTTGGCAAATGAATTTGTTCATCATATTACCATTTAGCATTCATTTTGAAAGTTCAGAGGATATAAAAAAATAATATATTGTGAATTCGGGGAAAAAACAAAAAAAAAAAGGAGATTGAGGTAGTGCATGAGAGTATGGTTTTTCTATCTTTTTTTTCACTTGAAAAAGTTATTAAATTAATTTTTTTTAGTATTTATAAATAATTTTAACGTGCTGGTGTAAAGAATAAAAATAACTTGAAAAAATTATTTTTATATATTTTTTTGAAAAAAAGTATGAAAAATAACATGGATTACAATATAAAAACTGTTTAAAATCATTAATTTGAAAGGATTTGCAGTGAATGGGCCGTGGTGATAATCTGGTTAAAATCAGTGTCCAAAGAAAAAACATTTTTAAAAAGGCCCAAAAGCCAAGTCAAGAAAAAAGAGCCGTGTGAACAGTGCCATAAGAAAGAGGTGGGAAAGTGCCTGCCTCGGTGGGGGAGAGAGAGAGGTTAGGTTAGGTTAGGTTAGGTTTGGGGTTTTTAGTGCGCGCGAAAAAATCGTCACTCTCTCTCTGTGACAAAAACTAATGAACAGATTTGTGCTAATTAACCCATTATCTCACTAGGCAAGAATTAACAAAGTGATTAATGGCTAGTTAGGTGGGAGAAAAGCTTGAATCATTGAGTTAATTATTGGATAAATCTAGATTAATTATTCTTATTAGCAATATTGATTTGCTATTTTTTCTTCTATTTTTTCCCCCTTATATTCATCTAAGATTAAATTGGATTTTGATTAAATTAGCTAGATTATAAAAAACTCAAACAAGTCAACTAAATTAATTTATTTTTTTTATTCAACTCAATACTTAATATAAGCAAAACTCTATTAATGAATTCTCCAGCCAATCTACAAAACCAAGTAGAGTTTAACAACCATGCGTATGAACAATAAATCTTAACCTTACCCCGAGAAGGTTTAATTTAAGAAAAGAATTAAATTATAATTAATCAAACAAATAACTAATTAAAGCATCGGTTTCCCTCCACATGTATATCCGAACCAAATTCCCTCTTCCGCCTCTTCCCTTCCCTCGTTTTCCACTCTTTCTCTCTCCCGCTTTTTTTATTTTTATTTTTATTTTTATTTTTTATAATTTTTCTCTCCTCTCCATCCAAACACCTCCAGATCCCTCTCCCTCTCCCACTCCCTCTCCCTCTCCAATTCCATTTTCTTCTACTTTCAATTCTTTTCTCTTCTTCAAATCCCCAAACCCTCGATTTTGTTTTTTTTGTTTTTCATTTTTTTACTTCAAAATTATTGCGATGTCGAACTCACAAGCACCAAACAACCAGTCAATGAAGCAGCCGCAGCAGAATAGTATGCAGAGTCACGCACCGAATCAATGCCAGCAGCATCAGCAGCTTCCGTTTTCTTCTATGAAGCCGCATTTTCTGCCTCCTGGTGACTACCACCGGTTCGGTGTCGACCATCGACGTCCCGTTTCTGATCATGATGTTGAGGGCATTGTTGTTAAACCTCCTGTAGGTATTTTGTATTTAAAAAAAAATGTTTGTTTTTTTTTTGGGGGGGGCGGGGGGAGATTTTGACTTTATTTTTGAATATCTGCTTGGTTTTCAAGTTTGACTGTTTTTTTAGGGTTTTGTTATGTTGGGGTTGTTTTTTTTATTTGATTTTAGTGAGTTTAATTTTTGGGGTTATTTTTATGGTATTGAAGAGGGTTTGGTTAAATTGTTGTGTTAGTCAGGCTATTTGGTGCTGAATTTGTGCATTTCATGTCATTTTAAGGGATTTTTTTTCGTGTGAAGAACCTTGACTCTCTGCTTAAAAACATTAGTTCTGGCAGCTTATTCTGTTTGTCAATTTTCGGTTTTCCTGCAGAGTTTTAAGTGTTTATTACACGATATAAAGTAAATTTCTTGTCCTTATTAGCATGCCTTTGCTTGTTTGTTACCCGTGGTGAATTGCTGTCACAGGCTTTATGTACTAGAATCTGTTATTCATCAGCTTTATTCATTAGCCATGCAAATGAGGGGAAGGGAGTAGAAAATGATGGTAAAAGCTCGTGGTCAATGGTATGAGTGTTTTAACTTGGTGTGTGGTTTTTGGCTTATGAGAGCACACTGTGTGGAATCTAAGATTTAAATGGGATACGGCAATGATGCATAAGTTTAGGAGAGGAACTTTTAAGTTGTAGAATCCTATAACTTTTAAAAAATTTCCTTATCGTTTTGTGTTGCTTCCAGGTCTGGTCCTAATGTCAAGACATAACACACTTAACTGTATGATAAATGTTGCCAAGGTTTTGATGAGGCCAATAGACCTTGCTCTCTAGTTAAGTTGATTTATGCTTCCTCTTTCATCAACTGCAAAAAGAGATGAGTACTTTGCCTAAATAAAAAGGCTGCATTTTGCTTTTTCCTTCAACAAGTGTCTTCTGAGAAATTACGACATCTTATCGTGATATACATGTTTGGTAAAAATGGCCTGCAATCACAACATGATCGATTAATATTTTTCCCGCCAAGCTTTGATAGTTTTCCCTACCAGTAGTTCCCTCTAATCGAGGATCTTTTGATGCCTATGAAGTTTCTAGATGGCTGCCTGATGGCGAGACCATTATGATGCAATTTTAGAAGGAATGTGATGCTTATGCAATGAGTTGTTTCAAGTGAAGTGATGAAGGTGGCTCGGATAAAGTTGGTTCTAGCTGGTCTGTCATGGTCTTTGAGCCAGTGATTTTCCTGTGCTTGCATCAGCCATTCTTACACTTTACTTCTTGCAAAATAATTATAAAGTCTTGATGCTTTCACTTGCTTTGTCTGTATCTCCTGTGCTTTCCCGTTCACTCATTTTTACTGAACAATTGAGGATACACATTTTATGATTCATGCATATTCCTTATAGGTTTTTCTTGTTTATTGAGGTAAGTTTGGCTGGTAAGGCCAGCTCAGAGGTTATACAAGAGATATTCAAACTCTCATGGGCTCATTTGTTCTATGATTGTCAATGTGGTGCTGTATGATAATGACCTAGTCTTTGATATCTGAATTTTATACAGGGGTTGCTAATAATTATTAAGGATAGTTGTATCAATGCCATATTTAGGTTTTACTGTTTTTTAGAAGTGGTGTCTGGGGTTGAATTCTCTCTTTGCTCATTAAATCTTTCATGAAAAGAGGAGTGGAAAAGGAAATGAAAGAAGGATCTGGTGGTCGCTTGTTTCTGTCAAGAGAACTTCAGAATTTTGGCAGCTGTCTCCACGCCTCCAATTTTGTGTCCTGACATCTTTCACATCATGCTCTTTGCATATTAATGTACATGGGTGCATGTGCATAGACACACATTTGAAGTCAAACACAAGTACACTTGATATGGTTATTTAATCTTGAATGGAGCCTCAATTTTTTGTTTATTATGATTTTTTAGACATTAATATGTAATTAGGTTTTTGAACTTTGTCATATGTTACTAACAGTGAAAAAAAAAACTAAATGTTGTATATCAGACATTAAAGCGGAAGAGTGATGCAGCGGATCATCAAGGTGAGTCCAGTGAGTGGAATGCTGGTCATGGATATATGGAAGTAGTGACCAGCCCCCTCCAGACACCTGTATCAGGAAAAGGGGGGAAGACACCCAAAACATCGAGACTCTCAAAGAGCGGTAAATCTGCATCTCAGAGTGCTGCTGGAGCTCTTGGTGAGGATTTTTGTTTTAAACTTCTGCACTGGTGTCTCATATTTTTTATTTTAGAGCTTTGTTAGTCACTGGTCAGTTTAGTATAAACCAACTACTAAGTAGTTATGTTCGTGAATTTCTTTTACTTTTCAAGCACTCTTCTGACTGTACTTTTATTGATATTATTGGTGAAAAGAAGGAAGTTGAAGTAAGTACATGTAGTGACAAACATTTTCTGAATTGGCAGGTTCTCCAGGAAATAATGTTACTCCAACTGGTCCAATTCGCTATGACAGCTCTCTAGGTAATATTTCCTGTTCATGCATTTCTGTATTTGCTTTTGAAACAAAGAGTAGTTTGTAATTATTATGAACTCTGTTTCAAATAGTTTGTGGAACAAAGAAAAACCACACTAAGAGTGGTAATATATTCTGTGATTCTGATTCAGGTCTCTTGACTAAGAAATTCATCAATTTGATCAAACATGCTGAAGACGGTATCCTTGATCTTAATAAAGCTGCTGATACTTTGGAGGTTACTTTAGTTCAGTTTCCATCCATTTTTATATATTGCTGTAAAATTCTGTTATTTGAAGGTTTTCTTTCATTTCAGGTTCAAAAGAGGCGGATATATGATATAACAAATGTTCTAGAAGGAATTGGTCTCATAGAAAAGAAGCTCAAGAACAGAATTCAGTGGAAGTATGGACTTAAATCCCTTTTGTTTTTAACAAATTTGATGTCACTTGTTTTGAACTCTACAATTGTTGCATAATTACCCATCATCATCATTATTAAACAAAAAAGTTCATGTATGATTAACTTGTGTGAATGCTATCAGGGGACTTGATGTATCAAGGTCAAGGGAGGGAGATGATAATAATGTTGCTACTTTGCAGGTATACAGTTATGGACAACCAACAACTTTTCTTCTCCTCTTCCCCCCCCCCCTCCTCTCTCTTGACAACTGACAACTTGTTTCTTGGCTTGCACCTTTTTTGCATGGATTATCAGCCTTTGCAAAGCTCTTTTTAAAGTGTGTTTATGTATTTTGTTATAGCTGTTTTGAACTTTGTTTCTCCTTCATGGAAAGTTTTAGGATCAACTTTGCCAGCTTATTTAGAACAAAGAGAGAAATAAATTGATAAGCATAGGAAACCTAGAATCAGCCTGGCCAGCCGCATGACTCCATGAGGCTTGGATCCACAAGAAACCACCTCTTTAATCCACAAGAATGAAGAATTGTAATTCAAGTTTCATTCATCAAAAGGTCTCTTTAATACATCAAGCACTGTGCTTATATTGGCACACCAAAACCCTAGTGTGTGGTTATAATATAAATTCTCATATATCCAACCAGTGCTGGATAACCTGCATAAGATTTAAAAAAAAAAAAACAAATAATAGTTAATCCAATTCATTTTTTCTGAACTGCATTTCTAGAACTGCTGGCTGGCCCTATTGGATGTAAATCCTCCATCCATGGGCAGGAAATGTTGATGATTTAATGGAACAGAAAATAAATGTAACCGTGCCTCATATGCCAACTAGATAGGTTATCCTCGCAAATTTGTCCCTTTTGAGCTTCATTTTGGGACACCACCTCCAACATCGGCTGTAGGATCAATGTAATGCTTAAATTTGAATCTGCAGGGCTGCATCAAATGCTATTTGCTATGAATTTGTTAGTTAGGTTGAGACTTCATTTTCAGCCACAAAACAATGGATCATGCATTGTTTCAAAACACAACTCCTGTTAGGAAGTACAGGGTTTTGCCTCATCAATGATTATTTTTTTCTTGCAGGCAGAAGTTGAAAACCTGACCATTGAGGAACGCAGATTAGATGAACAAACAAGGTTATTCTGTTTTTCCTTCTGCTTATGCAACATTCCCACGTTGCTTTTCTGAAACTTCTATATTGTGCTGAGGCTTAATTTACTGCAGAGAAATGCAAGAAAGATTGAGGGACCTCAGTGTAGATGAAAAAAATCAAAAGTAAACATTCTCCTCAAGTTTGCATGAATTATCAGTAACTTGCACAGCAGTTACCTATTTTAATTAAATAACTTCTCATTTTGCTGTTTTACCTTATTAGGTGGCTTTTTGTCACTAAGGAAGACATCAAGATTTTACCTGGCTTCCAGGTTGGTTTTCTTTCCAAGTTATAGGCTTGGTGCTTGGAATGTCACTGCGTTTCCTGAAACAAAATTTGTTTGTTGCTATAGCAATTAGTATGTAATTTTATTTCTGTTAACAGAATGAAACCTTGATAGCAATCAAAGCTCCACATGGTACCACTCTAGAAGTTCCAGATCCTGATGAGGTAATCCCAAAAGTAGTCAATTCAGGAAAAAAGTTACAGTGTTTGTGCATATATGTTCCTTGTTATAGTTTTTCCTTTCCTCAGTAGGCAGTTGATTATCCCCAGAGGAGATACAGGATAGTCTTCAGGAGTACAATGGGTCCAATAGATGTTTATCTTGTCAGGTAACTTTTCCTTTATTTTATGAAAATGGTGAGGCCAAATCTTCATTCTAGCAGAGTGCTGACTAATTGGTCACTCAAGAATTTATGCAACTGACTTTCTGATCTCTCTCTCTCTCTCGGCCACACGCACAGTCAATTTGAAGATATTCAAGGTGCTGAACCACTTCCAAGTGACTCATCAACCTCAGGTTTTAATGAAAATGCCGCCACTACAATGGTCACAGAGGAGAGCAGAGCAAAGGAGTTTGAAATGCAAGAACAAGATCATAGAATGTGCTCAGAACTTAACACCTCACATGACTTTGTGAGTGGGATCATGAAGATTGTCCCCTCGGATGTTAATGTAAATTCTCTTTCTATTTGCTGTCATTGTTTTCAGAAAGATGCAAGATGTCAACTGTTTTTGTTTGCTGGGAATGTCAACAACACTTGCAAGCACATACAATTGAGCATAATGGATAGGGACAGCACCTTATGTTCAGATAATTGTCTGAAAATAGTAGGATTTAACCTGGGAATAATTGATTGGTTTAACATGCTGTTCTTTTTTCCAACAAAGATTTGAGTTCTTTAGCATGTTCCTTATTATCTGTTATTAAAGAACGATACTTTCTTTTGTAAAGTTAATAAGTTTTGCCAGGTTCTAATTTCGTTGTTTGTCTACAGAGTGATGCAGATTACTGGCTTTTATCAGATGCTGATGTTAGCATCACAGACATGTGGCGCAACGAACGTATCCTTGCTAAGATATTACATTGTATTTAACCTTATGTGTTCTAATGCTTCATAAAGTATGGACCAGCAAAATTTTTTATTTCCTTGACTGCAAAAATAGCTGTGGTTGAATGGAATGACTTGGATACGCTTCATAATGACTATGTCATGCCAAATTTCAGCACACCACAACCCCAAACTCCATCTAATCCAACAGAAGTGCCTCCTGCTGCTAACACTGCTGCCGGGTGAAAGGGAAATGTCGACGAATCAAGTCAAAGGCAAATGTCTTGTTTAGTCAAGAACCTATGACATCCATCATCTACCGTTACCGTTGCAGTACTTCTGAGGTTTGATTGAAGGTTCCTGCAAGCTACCCTATTGAGGTGCCTCCAAAGAAACTAAAGGACGGTAGGGAGTTAGCTAGTTCATTGTACAGCTTTAGTAATGTACATGATACGTATGATCTAGCGGCAAATAAAGAAGGCAACTGACTCCTGATCGGTCCTTGTATATTTCTCCACGTCATGGCTTTGTTGTATTTACTGACTTGACGTCTATTTAGGCAGCAATATATATATATAATGCGATGACTATCACTCTTGAAACTGAAACTGAAGCCGAATAGATTTGTTTTGTGATGTGTTTGCATCTCTACTGCTGTGCTGCAACACGGCAGCAATTGGCAGGGTTGAAGCATACCCTGATAACTGCAGGGCATTGGCTACCTCCTTGAATCATCCCCGTCTTCATTAATGGATTGATTGTTTCCCTGTGATGCAATGATTCCTAAATTCCAATGTTTGGCAGTGTTTATGACACAAGTAGGGGAACTCTGGTCATTTTGCTAGTTACAAAGTTAAGGGACTGAAAAACTATGAAATAATTCGTTTGGGGGGGATTGATGAAGATCTGAATTCAAAGATTTTGTTTCCAATTGTTCCAAGCTACAGGCCTGCATATTGAATATGATTTACATGCAAGGTCCAAGTTTGAATAAAAGAAAAACCCACTATAAAAGTTTATCTCATTCTCAAGGAGTATTACGCGAAAATTATCACTGACATCAAAGAAAAATAGCAATCTAGACCAGAAACAAAATGCTGTATGCTAAATCTGAAGGATGGCCAGAAGATTTACTTCTCCTTGTCAGCTTTCTTTCCAATCCAACCAGCAACAATGGGAGTAAGAGCTACAGTTGGGGGGAACCTAATCGGAGAAGCAGCCTTGTGTGCAGCATATGCCAAAGCAAATGTCCCAACTTTCTCCCCATTTGCATCAGTCGAAATTCCCACCTGCAAAATACAAATATAATAACCAGTTCCAAATCCATTACTCCTTCTCCAGTACATAAAAATTACCCAAACTCCAGTTTATGTTTTCATGGATAGATGCTTTTTACCTTCAGCAGCACCGCTTGAACATCAATGCCAGCACTAATGAGTGCATAACAGAGGGAGAAGGAAATCAAGGACAGAGTAATTGAGGTGGCCAGGTATGCTCCTCCATATTTTGCTAGCAGCTCCTTAGCTTGATCTCCCTTGGATTTAGTTTTCTCGCCTTCTTCCTTCTCTTCCTCTTTTGAGCTGAATATCTTCATTTTTTGAAGAAAAGGAGGTTTGGCTAGTTAGTTTCTTATCCACAAATAGGCAAAGACACTAAATTGAAAGGAAAAAAGTAGAGCTTTGCTAGAACAAGGATTCTTATTATACTTTCTTTAACCGCAATTTATGCAAAGAAAGTAAAGAAAACCAAGAAACCACATCTTGGGCACTTAAAATTCAAATCAAGAAAGGCAAGAATTCAAACAAAATAGAGCAAAGAAAAGAGTTTAGAGAAGGGAGTACCTACCTTCCAAAGACCAGCTTCAAGACCATACTTCTTGGTAACTTCCTCAACAGAAGAAGAAGAAGAAGAAGAAGAAGAAGATGATGATGATGATGATGATGATGATGATGGGGCTTCCCTTTCTTCAGTTTTCTCTTTAATAGCTCTAGTTTGAAGGCGTTTAAAACTTGAATTGGAAGGTTGAATATAAGTAGAACAGCAGTAGTTCTTGAAGCTTTTGTTGTTCAGGAAAGAAGCAGAAGAGAAAGGAGGGAGCTGCACTTGCAGAGTTGTTGTTGCCATTGCCATTGCTCTTAAGTTCTAACTAGAGACACAAATTCTTGGGAACTTAACAGCAAAAAAAGAGAGATTTTTTATCGGGGACCTAAGCCAATCAAGAAAGGTCATTACTGGAAAAAAGAAAGAAAAAAAAGTTGAAAATCTTTATCACATTACTACCCCTCGCAGTTTTCTTTGCCATTTTGTGGTGGACTGGGATTGAGATGGGCTTGGAAAACATAAGATTTTGGACAAATTCAATGATTTATATAAGAAAATGGTATAAAATAATTGTTTTTTAAACTGTTTTTATTTAAAAATAAATTAAAAAAATATTTTTGATATCAGTATATTATTAAAAGGATTTAAAAACATAAAAAATTATTTTTAATTTTTTTCCAAAAACACTTTTAAAATAAAAAAATAAACACATTCTTGATTAAACTACTAAATTTCTTTTTTGCTAAATTAATTGTTATGCAGTATGAAATCCAGCTCGACTTATGAATTGATTTACTAACCTACAGGCCCAGGATATAGACAGAGGCAAGTTACTACAGAAACTCAGATTTTTAAAAAAAAAATGATATTATTTTTTGTATTTACTTTTTTTTAAAAAAATATGAATTGATTTAGGTTAATTTACCTAAAAACATGCTAGTGAGTATTTGTTCTGGGCCCGACAAAATTGATTCGTTAAACTCGAGGACAATTCGGTCATTATGGCTTCTAGCTATTTGAGACGTATATGGCCAGGGGAAGGGCCAAGTAGCAGCTGCACAAGCACAACAATATTTCCAAAAGGAGAGACTTTAAAAAATTACATGTTTTACCTTAAATGAAATTAATTAGATCCTTCTCCATTTTAAATTCATTTCTTTGCTTTCTTTTTAAAAAAACCTTCATTCTTTTATTAATACTGATATTAAGAAGAATTAAAGGATAAAAGGAGTTCTGATATTTATATTTACTATTTTGAAATAAAAGAAATATAGATAATAAATTTTTTATCTTTTTTTATTTTTAAAATACCAAAAAATATTCTAGAATTTTTAACAAGACAGTTTATTTTTTTATTTTTTTTGATAAAAATATTTTTTTTATCTGTAATTTATTTCCCGAGATACTAATCAAACACGATTATAAAAAAAACCAGAAGTATAAAAAGTAAAAATCAAGGAGATCATAAATAGGAAGATATGATATATTTCTAACCTAGTAATTAATTAATAAAAAACAAATCTTTTAACTCATGAAGGAAACTATAGACAATTCAGGGATTTAAATTGTAAAATAAATAACCAAAGTGAGAGATAGGGAGAGATGAGGTCAGTTTCACAATGATAAGATAGTTTAATTATATATTAAGGATACTTTATATATTCCGAGGTCAAATAAAGAAAAAGGATGAGCTTATCTTAATTTTTTCTGCTACGTGGATATTTATGCATGGAATATTGTGATTTAAATTGAGAATATTCAAATTCTATATTTGAAATTAATAACAAAAAATAATTAAATTAAAAGAATATACGTACGATATTCTATATATATATCCAAGGTGATCTTTCCTAGCTAAGCCTCATTAATTTCCTACTTTCTTTATTTTAACCTCAAAATTCTCCACATATATATCTCACAAGAACCAGAACAATGGCAAGCCAAAACACCAAATGCTCTCCAACTCGATCGATCCAAGAGATTTGCGCCTTCATAGCCAAGACTAAAAGCAATTATAGCTTTCCAAGAGCCCTTCGTGAAGAACCATCGTATACTACTCGATCTAAGCTAGCTCTCCTTAGCTACCCTTTACGTACGTATACTGCAGTAAATTAAGGACTTGATTTTCTGTGTCAAAAGCCATGGGATCATCAAGTCCTCTGTATCAAAAGGTGGTTTTAGTACAATTCAATCAGCTGAGGAGATAGCAATAAGCAATCTTCCAGTCCAAAAGGCTGCATGGGCTTATTTACAACCTCCGCCTCTAACCATAATTAAGCACCACCACCACTGCTTCAAGAAAATACCTTCGGGGTCACGTTTGGAACAATTAATCTCCCATGAATACGCGTCTGAAGTTCATCAACAGCCATCAGAATTCCTTGTGGCAATAATTTTACTAAGTTCATGTGCTGAATTTTGCGGTTTCTTTAGTAATTGATGTTGAACAATCTCTCTGCTGCCATTATTGTGCATGGCAGTTTCTTAATCTGATCTAATCTGGGAGGATAGTTTTTTTTTTATTTTTATGTTCTAGTTCCTCTTTTTTTTGTGTGATTAATTTGTTCTAGCCATCTTCCCATTGGCTTCACTGATCTTCTTAATCATAAAAAATTCATATCTTCCCAAATCGTATCTGATCTTATTCTAAAACAAAAAATGGCCAACTGGATGCATACATCTTTTTTTTTTAATTTTTTTTATAATGTTTAAGATAAACTTGAATACAAAACATTGCACCTAGCTATATATGGAGTTCCTTTATGTCAGCAATTAGTCCCAAAATTAATGGTATGGTTTAAATTGATTCCAAGTTCCTTGATCGATCTAGCAGGCGTTGTTCATACTTGACCTAGCTAGCTATAATTAAAGTCGAGTCACAAGAATCCTGTAGCTAGGCTCCTGATCAATGACCTTTCACATCCAATTAGCTATATCTTGAGCGTGGAGGATGTATCCCCATTTCCGTGATATTTGTCTCAAAGGGGTAGGTTTTATCTATAGATCAACACGAAGGAGATCAATACAATAATGTCGATCTTGCTAGCTACAAGTCTAAAAACACCCAAGAAGTAAAAAGGGAATTTGTCCAAGTTGCAGCATCAAATTACCTGTAATCATTCCAAATTAATTACATGTGTTGATATCATATATAATTTTATATGGAAGTCATCGTCATTACGAATTGAGAACGCCGGTGAGCAAATCTTATGGCTTGATTGCTAGCTAGTTGCTAATCCCAATTCAAAGCCCTTAAATAGTTTTCTATTCATGTCACATGGAATGGAAATTTCGTGTGGGGGAATCCTGGGACCATTCATCAATAGTTTATCACATAATATGATTTTACTATAGGCATATTGTATGTAGATTTGATTTGGTTAACCCATCTAAAAATGCCAAAGGGAGCTCTAAATGTAGTGCTTTTGACTTCTCCACATGTTACGATGATAAGTACGAGTTTATAAGAACTTGGTGTCTTGTTGATCTAAGATTTAATTTATGTCTGGCTTTAAATTAAACTAAATAAATATAAAGTCAAAATCTAATTTGATTTAAAAGAAATATCAAAATCATACATCTAATTTAATAATTTGATTATATATATATATATATATATATATATATATTAGCATGTAATTTGATTCAATTATAGTTTAATTGGCTATGAAGTCCATGAGAAAATAGAAACCATTTTAAAAAAAAAATGCTTCTAGAAAGGCATTTTAGAAAATGCCAAAGTCCCTTCACAAAGGCTCATTACCTCTCTCTCTCTCTCTCTCGCCCCTAATAAGTTAAGTTAAATGAACTAATAGGAATAAAAGCCTTCCTCTCTCAACAACACTAAAGAAAATGATGACTCCCATCTAAAAACAACTTCTCCCCCCTCTCTCTAGTCCCCAAAGGCCTTAATTAGAGTTAATTCTGAAAGGGACTTTTATCAAGATCACCTCCTAGCTCCAGCCTCCTAGCAGTATATTAAACCTTGCAAAACTCTATTTTTTCTGTTTTTTCTTCTCTTCAATGTTTTCAAAGAAGAAAAAGACCCTTCAAACCATACTCGCATCTCATGCAGGCTGTGGCTGTGGCTGTGGCAGGCCGAAACTCTCAGATGTATACGAGCCGATACCAAAACCTAGACCCAGACCCTGCAGAACCTCAATTTCCCAAAAAGATCCAAACCCTAATTGTTCATCTTCAAGCTCCTGTGACAAAAGTGTAGACTTCTCATTGATGGACAATGAAGAAGAAGATTACACCTCAACCACTATCACTCTGAACAAAGACAACACTTCATCATCACAAAACTCCGAATCTGAAACCGATCCAAAAGCATCCAAGATTATTGACAGCATTGCTGTGGTGAAATATTCTAACGACCCATTTCAAGACTTCAAGCATTCCATGTTGCAAATGGTCGTGGAGAAAAATATCTACTCAAGAAATGATCTTGAAGAACTCCTCAACTGCTTCTTGGGGCTGAATTCTCCTTGCCACCATAGCGTCATCGTTCAAGCTTTCGCTGAGATCTGGAATGAGATCATCTCGAAGAGGATCGTCAAGAAACCCTGTGCTCAGTTAGATGTGAGTCAAAAAATGAAAGATTAATCCTAGCTGTGCATGGAAATTGCTCGCGTGAAATCCACGTGAAGGCATTGAATTCACATGTGGGAAACTTTGATGAGTGTTCGGTAGGGTTTAGTCAAGATCAGGGGGCGCGCTTTGTAGTGGAGAAAAGATGGATATGAGATTCTTAGATTATAATATTTAATAAAGAAAGAAGCCCAAACCTTAGAGATGCCAGATGAACCTACAAGGTTGTTTCGATTTTATTTTGTTTAATGCTTTGGCAGCTGGTGAGTTTTTATTTTTCTTGCAACTGTGTACAAATTATGTAAATAATAATAACCATATCCAACATTAGCATTTATAGCTAGCTGTGCTGTTTTAATGGCAGTGGTTGGCAATCTCTTTGTTGATGTGTATTTTTATATATATGGTAGAGGCTACTGGCACAGTTGACTCGTGACTGATCAAGAGAGAAATATAGGTTTTTATCCGAATCAATCCTGACGTGTGTTTTATTCTTCAAAAGCATTGTTTTCTCAAAGAAGATCCAATTTGTTTCAGATTTTCTTAATCTTCTGAATCAAAGATGTAATTAGCCCATGAAAAAGAAAAATGTCAAAAGTTTTTTTTTCTCCGCATAATTACCACCAAACCTGCGCCTAGCTCCCTGGGCACCTAGAATCTATCTGCTCTTTATTTTATTATTATATTTCTTCAAATCAAGACAGAATTTCCAAGACCTTTTTGAGTGTTTGAACATCATTTTGACTTCATTGATACCATTACCAGTAGCTGCATGAACCACCATGCATAACCACCACCACATCTACTTAACAAATATCACAGCACCAACTGATCAATCTCAGATAACTCCATCTATCTACAGCTGAGCTTGTGAAGAGATGGCCATGATTAGATTGCGTAAGAGGCGGTTTTGAGATGCCGCCCGGTGACGGATGCTAAGGGATTTCGGTCAGTTTTTGTGTTTCTGGAATCTAAAAGAAAACGGAGGTTAATTTGGCTCCTAAACTTGCAGAAAGTGAGCAATAAAAAGGCCATTTTTATATGTTCATCAGTCCCATGCCAAAACGTGTCCTTAATTTTAAATATGATTTTCATCTTCTTCTTTTTGTATGTTTATTGGGAGGTCTAATTTAATTTTGAGCCAGACAGAGAAATCTGCTCTCATTCCTAAATCTCTTATAGCGTTGGATTTAAAAATATCAGTTGAAAATTATTACTGTTAAACGTAATTTTAATTAATCTATAATTAATTGCACGCAAGCCATCTGATTCAAGTCCTCTTCTGCATGATTTGATGCTCTAATGTATTGTCTTCAACGTACCATTCTTTAATTCTTATTATAATTAATTATCATTTTTCAGGGCATTTTCATAGTGCAAAACCAGGATGCCTAACCACAATGACCCAGAGCTTCATTAACATGAGTGAGTGATGGTGGCTGATGGCTCTCCTTGCTATCTAAAAAAGAATAGGTCCTAATCCTATTGGAGAAATTCTCCTACACATTAAAACAGTTGGGTGAAGCCCACCTGCTTCACTTCACTGTTAGTGGGTTTTTTATTTTTATTTTTTAATATTAAATTTATATTAACTTTTTTTATTGGGTTTTTTTTAAAATTTTTATTTATTCATATTTAATTGATTTTGAATTAGTTTTATAAATTTTTTTATATTAAAATGTTGATCAACTCGAGTTTCATGGCTTAATCCACTAAATTTATGATTTAGATTATGAGCTCCGTAAAGTTTAATAGTTTTTATATAATAATAAAAATATAAACTCATGAAATCAACTGCAAATTTAATGTTATGATGTTAATTTGGTATTTTGATAATTTTATAAGAAATAAACTAAAATAATATAAGAGGATAATTTTAAAATCAAATAAATATTAAATGATGAAATTGAGAGGAAACATAATAGGGAATTTTTTTAAAAAAAAAAGTTATTTTCTTGAGTGTTCATATTGAAGTGAAGGAGGTCAATTGATTCCTCAACTCTTTAAAGATATCAAGTAATTAATCCAGTTATTTCGCACAAGTACACATACAAAATGAGTGCTTCTACACTGAAAATTAGATGCACGATATTTATCTCAGTTTTCTGGTTAATTAGAACCATAACTTCAGCAATTCTTTGGACTTTTCCCCTTTTCCATAGCTGGCTGTGACATCTTAGCTTCAACCATCCACAAATCTTTTGATTTTGAAGATGAAGCAGAGTCACTGTGAGAAACAGGGCAAGAAAAAAAAGACGGCGGGGCAGCAGAAAATAGATCAACGAAGGCCTCAATTATAAAGCAATGATGCTGCTTCCTATTCATTCTCAAATACCATGCCAATAACTCCTCTACATCCTCCCAATTCTTTAATCCGCAAGTCTCAACAGTTTCCTCCATCGAACTGCGAAAATCCTCATAAGGATCTTCAGATTCCATAGCTAGTGCTACACATTCAGGGAATGGGAATTTGTTAGCTTCATCGTTATGATCATCTAGTATGGAACTCGTGTTACCTGGCTCGAAGAACAACCTCTCTGATCTCACTGCCTTATTAACAGCAATCTCCAGCGAGTCCTCTTTAGATTCCTTGGGCGTCAAGGAGATAGTCTTTGATTGTGACCGTGAGGAATTCAGCATTGTCATGAACTTGGCTGCATCACGTAAAGCAAAGTAGAAATTTTTTAAAGCATTCACCTTAGATTGGAATGGAAATGTCCCAATACTGAATGGTGGCCATTTCCATGTAACAAAATTGGTTTCTTGTTTCTTAAAGATTGAAGGGAGTTTCATTTTCTTGACCTTTGTGTCTCTGTATCTCCCTCATGCACTCTATCTCTATTCTCAAGTTGCATATATAGGGATCAAGTGTGTTAACTGTAAAAGATGCATCTTTTGCTGTGGTTGGATGGAAAGCAGGAGATCATTTAGAGCTTTCCATGATGAGCATTACTGCAACCTCACAAAAGAGATTTGTACAGTAGATCCCACTTCTCAATCAAAAACAGAGCATGACTGTCTTGGTCTGATGGACCAGTACTTTCTTGTACTGTATAATCAAGTCAGAAACTAGTAATGCAGCAACATGTGGTGGAAACTGTGAAGAGCTGGCTGGCATAGCCAGTCATCATAAGTTACCAGATGTACTGTCATTTGGTAGGTCAACAAAAAATGTATGAACTGAGGGTGGATCGACCACATGATCTTAAGACAATAATTCATCATAATCCGCTTTTACAATGTTTTTGCTAGCATTTAATTACTTTTAGGTGGATCTTACAACATGAACCATGAGAACCATTACTGTTATCTACATCTGAAATGATCATAAAGCCTTCTGAAATTCCTTTAAGGATCTCCTTGGTTCACAGCCAATATTGTTCACGCTGTCAGGTATCAGTTTACATATCAATGGAGATTAAATCCTCCTATATCAGCCTCCTGCATTTCTTTAAGTTCTGCATTTCTTGTAAGGTAGTTCTTTATACCAGTGCTGGTTCAAATTTTCATTCACGAGATCATTTCATTCTGCCATTGTAGTCAAAAGACGCCCAGGTAATTAGTATGGGCTTTAAAAATGAATAGACCTTAAGATGATTAAGGGCCTGCCGAAGCTCAGCATTGCACTTACAAAACAGACCTAACTAAACAAGAATAAAGGAGCCCGTCTAAAAGGCCCAAAGTCCATCAAATAGCTAAACCATAGCCGTAGAAGAAATTTGGAAAATTGAAAAATAAAAAAGAACAGAAAAAAAAAAGCCGAAGAAAGTCGAAATGAAAACAGCGTGGAGTGTGGACTTGTCAACCGTTCGACAAATGGTGTCAAGGGAAATGCAAGATCAAACAGGCAGGGGATGCTTTTTTTTAATAATAATAATAAAAAAAAATCATTTTATTTCTTGACTTGCCGAGTCAACGAATCAATTTGACCACAATCAACAGATTAACACTAGCATACCTCAAGAGAATTTCTTTAATTATTTTCCAAGTCTCGTCAACTTAATTTACAAATTTCTATTTTAACAAATCAGATAATCTATGCGTAAATCACGCACGTAATTTTTTAGCAAAGCACCTCTAATCCATACAAAACACCAGCATGTTGCTCCGGTCCATCTTTCACAAAAAACACATCCCTCATCTTTTGAAAAGCATGCCATGTCAGCAAGCTATCCGAACCAGCCTGGTGACATTTCCCCACCGCCCGGTTCACATCCAGTGTCCTGGCCACCCGGTCCAACCCGCCATACAAACTCTTACAAAACCGCATCATGTGCTTCACGTCATAAATTTTATTTCCGAAAAACACCCTCAACACCCTCAAAAATTCCACCAACCCAGACGGCAAGTCCCGGCTCGTGAGAATCTTCACCAAGTACCCAAAATCATACGCGCTATGGAAAGTAACCCAACTCACCGACTCGTTGCAGACAAGCCCAGACGACATCATCAACTCAGCAAACCTCGCCGAGTCAACCCCCTCCTCTCTATTCCTCCCAAAATCAATCCCTTGTCGCCTCAGCAACTCAATCGAGTCCGGAGCGTGAGCATCACGCTCCACATCAAAATCCCTGAAATTGAACTCCCAGATGAACCGGTTTCCAGTTCCCAGATCGGGCAAGTTCCCCTCTGCATCGGAAAGCGTGAGACCCACCTGTATAAGATTTAAAGCATCAACGTTGGATTTAAGGATCTTGTAATGATCCGACGGCTTCAGCTGTCGGAAATAATTCCTGTTATTGGTGGGGTCCACTGGTGGTCGGAATACAACACCAGGAAACTCGGTGTCCATTGATATATACGGGAACTCGGCGATTAATTCACTAATCAACTCGAATTCCGACTCCAAATTATACGACCAAACTTCACGAATTACAATTTTCTTGCTATCTTCCATTTCTTTTTTGCTGGGAACAGAGAATTAAAGAGAGAAGAGGAGTGAAGCGAAAAATCTTGGCTCTTGTTCAACTGCTGAGGATATGGGGAGAGTGCGAGAGAGGGTGTGATATATATGGGGAAAAGAAGGCGGGAGTTGCGTGGAAAGCGAGAAGGGCTGGCTGGTTCAGTGCTGGTGCATGGCTTCGAAGGTTCAGCGCGTTCGCAATTTGACTAAGGGAAGTAACGGTTCTGGACTTGGTCCACGTGAGGCTCCTCCATTATTAATTATTATCATGTATTTACTACATTTGCCTTTATCTCTATCCTTTCGATACATGCTAGGACATTCTTGATTATTTATTTATACTTGAATTAACGTTATGCTATTGCAATTAAGAGATACAAATATTTGTTTATTAAAAGATAATAGTTTACAATTTTGTTTGTAATCTTGAAAGTGACATGTAAATATTGTTTGTTTTTATTTTTTAAAAGAGAATTAATATTGTTTGATTTTTAAGAATTTTGAGAACTAATTGGTAGTTTCATTTCCAAAACAAAACAATATTTAAAGGATATTAAGAATAAACTAAAACTGCTTAGTGTTTCACTGTGCAAATTTACAGTGAAACGCTCAGCACTCTTCAACTTCTTTTTTTTTTCTTTTTCTTTTTTTTTGTCTTTTTTTTGTTTTTGTATTTTTGGTTTTCTTTGCCTTTATGGGTTTTTTTTGCTTTTTTTGTGTTTTTTTAATGAATTTTTTTTGTTTAATTTCTTTTTGTTAATGTTAATTTTTTTATTTAGTTATTAAATTTTCATGACACGGATCCCGAGTTTAACGAGTTAATCTGAAATTTTTTTTTTGCTTTTTTTTAATTAATAACATATACTAAAATTGTTCAGTGTTTTATTGTGCAGTCCACAGTGAAACGCTATGCTATTTTTTTGTTTTTAATTTTTTTTCTATTTTTTTCCTTTTTTTCTGTTTTTCTATTTTTTTTGGTTTTCTTTGCCTTTATGTTTTTTTTTTTTTTGCTTTTTTTTGTGCTTTTTTTAATGAATTTTTTTTGTTTAATTTTTTTTGTTAATGTTAATTTTTTTATTTAGTTATTAGATTTTCATGACACAGATCCCGAGTTTGACGAGTTAATCTGAATTTTTTTTCTTTTTTTAATTAATAACATATACTAAAACTGTTCAGTGTTTTACCTTGCAGTCCACAGTGAAACGCTAAGCTATTTTTTTGTTTTTAATATTTTTTTCTATTTTTTTTGCTTTTTATACCTTTATAGGTTTTTTTTTGCTTTTTTTTTCTTTGTGTTTTTTTTTCTTTTAATGAATTTTTTTGTTTAATTTAGTTTGTTAATGTTAATTTTTTTTTTTAGTTATCAGACTTTCATGACATGGATCTCGGGTTTGGCGGGTTAACCTGGTTTGACGAGTTAACCCAGAATTTTTTTCGTTTTTTTTAAAGTTTGATGAGTTAACCCGGAATTTGTTTTTTGCTTTTTTTCTTTTTAATTAATTTTTTTCGTTTAGTTTAGTTTTTTAATGTTAAATTTATTTCTATTTAATTATCAGACTTTCATGATACGTATCCCACGCTTGATGGGTTAACCCATTAATTTTTTTTTATATTTAGTTATCAAACTTTCATGACGCGAATCCCAGGTTTGACGGGTTAACTTGCTTTGAAGGGTTAACCCAGTTAATTTAGATTCTTTTCTTTTTCTTCATTAATTTTTCTCTTCCTGTTGATTTTTTTTCTTTGTTTTTTAATTAATCTATTTAATTATCATATTTTTATGACACAACCTTGCAGCCAGACCCACATTCAAGGCTCTTGGGTCCGGTATTGCAGCCAGACTCACTTAAACTTGAGTCATGTAAGTTTAATACTATTATTAATATTATAAATATTACTCTTGAGTCAAGCATTACAGCTGAACCAAAGGCTCTTGGGCATATCTTTGCAGAAACACATAACACTCTTAGATCTTACTCTTTTTTGATATTTTTTATGCAAGAAAAAAAATTTAACCCGTGACGTCTGCTTTTATTTTTTTTTCTCTTTTTCTTTTTAAGCCTTTTACTGTGGATTGTATAGTACAGTCCACAGTGAAAAAACTGATGCCTTTAGGTTTTTTTTGTCTTTTTTAATTAATTTTTTTGAATTTAATTTTTTAATATAAAATTTTTTCTATTTAATTATCAGACTTTAATGACATGGATCCTAGGTTTGACAGGTTAACTTAGTTTATTCAAATTTTTTTCTTTTTCTTCATTAGTTTTTTTTTTCCTATAGGTTTTTTTTTCTCTTTGCTTTTTCCTTTTTAACTAATATTTTTTAAAAATTTATTTCATTAATAATAAATCTTTTTTATATTTAGTTATCGCACTTTCATTACACGAATTCCATGTTTGACAAATTAACCTGATTTGGCAGGTTAACCCCGTTGATTCAGATTTTTTTTCTTTTTTTCTCATTAGTTTTGTTCTTCCGATTTCATCTTTTAATATTGTATGCAGTTCACAGTGAAAAGGCTGAAACCTTTAGTTTTTTTTTTGCTTTTTTTTTATGTCTTTCACTGTGGACTCCACAGTGCAGTCCACAGTGAAAAAACTGATGTCTTTTTTTTTAATTAATTTTTTTATTTAGTTTGTTGATATTAAATTTTTTTCTATTTAGTTATCAAACTTTCATGACACGGATCTCAGGTTTGACGGGTTAACTCAGTTAATTTAGATTTTTTTCTTTTTCTTTGTTAGATTTTTTCTTCGTATAATTTTTTTCTTTTATTGTTTCTTTTTATTTAATATTTTTTTATTTAATTTAGTTCATCAATATTAAATTTTTTTCTATTTAGTTATCGAATGATGCCTTTAGTTTTTTTTTTTTGCTTTTTTGCTGCTTTTATGCCTTTAACTGTGGACTGCGCACTGTAGTACACAGTGAAACGGCTGATGCCTTTTTATTTGTTTTTTTAATTATTTTTTTATTTAATTTAGTTTGTTAATGTTCAAACGGGTTAACCTGGTTTGACGGGTTAGCCCAGTTAATTTTGTGTTAACCTGTCAATTTTTTTTTTCTATTTAGTTATCAAACTTTCACGACACGAATCCAAGGTTTGAAGTGTTAACCCAGTTAATTCATATTTTTTTCTTTTTCTTCATTTTGGTTTTTTTTCTTTGTTTTTTTCTTTTTAATTATCACACTTTTATGACACGACCTTGCAGCCGGACACACATCTAAGACTATTGGGTCTGGTATTGTATTTATACCCACTTAAACTTGGACAATGCAAGTTTAATGTTATTATTAATATTATAAATATTACTCTTGGATCAAGTGTTGCAGCCACACCCAAGACTCTTGGGTATAGCTTTGTAAAAAGACCTAATATTTTTAAATCTTAATTTTTTTAATATTTTTATGTAAAAATTATTAATCCGCGGCATCACACGGGTCATGCTAGTATTATCTAACCAAAAACATATATATTTATTAATACTGTAAAGAATTAAACATGGAAGGATGCCGTGTATTTAACTATTTATGACGGTGATTAGAAGAAGGTCAAGTGTCTATTTTATTTTATTTATTTTCAGGGCAAGTGGGGGTTCGTTCCCTTGGAGTTTGGACCATTTTCAATGTACCTAGGTGGGTACCTATTTCAGAGAAGTAGGTAGGTAGGTACGTTTGACACTCCTGTGGTGTAATGGGATCAAGTGGGAGCTGATCAGAGACACAGAAAGGGGGAGGAGATGGGGCCATTACGTGTTTTTTATCCAATGATTACACAGAGCGGAGTGTAGCAGACTGCATTCACTTTCTTCTTTTTCTTGTTGGCTTCCGTCTTTCATTGCTTTTTTCTGTGCATGCTGCTTGGGTTTCTCGGACATTTTCTTGCAAGTGGCTGTATTGTTGCCCCGTGATTGTCTCTCCATCGCTCCTTTTGTTTCGTCATTGACATGGAACTTGCACCATATTTACGACGTTAGTAACACCCTGGTTAACATCATGTCAATTTCCTTGTAATGATGTTTTTATTCAAGGTTGCCCCACCCTATTCATGAATCAACTCGAAAAAAACTTGGATTCTTGGGTTATTAGGATAATTATAATCTCAACTTAATAGCTTAATCCATTAAATGATGTCACAAGATATGATTTATATTATTCTCTAACATACTTTCTCAAATAAAAGTATTTTAAATTTAAAATTTATACATATGCACACTACATTGTGCTTGATTGTTATCAAATAAATAAAGATGATGGTATTCAAATTCGTGACCGTTTGATCATCAAGACTCTGATATTATGTCAAATAACCAATTCAACCCAAAAACTTAAACTTTTAGGTGAGATTAAAAGATATGATTTATACTATTCTCTAACAATCCATAAATAAATCTTATTATTTTTTCTTGTTGTTGATGTAATCAAGTTTGGATTAATTTGATTAGATCAACTATATCATTAAGAATCTAATAGGACTAATAAAATTTTATCAGTTCAGTTGGAGATACAATCCGAATCAAATTTAGAATCCTGAATTTCCTAGGTCAATCTATTGGATTGAGCCATGATTTAACAATTATGTTTTTATACTTAATTTTCATGACAGAACTAAATACTATCATGACTATATTTTAAACATGTTATTCTACTTAACTCATGTATTTACAACAAAGCATAATTTTCTTGCGATTTTTTTTCTAGGACTTTAACCTTAGATTTAAACTATTTATGCATGCAAAAACTTGTTAGTAATTGGAATTGCGCGATGAGAGAATTTAATCCAACAGAATAAATTACAAAAACCATGGCCTCTAGCCCAACCATGACCATGACAATCTATATCCCTGAGGTGCTGTACAGGTAATTAATTACCAACAAGTGATTAATCAATTAGCTAGCATGATCAAATGGTATTAAAGTGTTCTTATCCAATTAAAAAATGTTGACCAGCACTTGGTCAAGCTCAAGCCTGAATTTCTGGTGGCTTTTTATCATTTTATTTTCTTCAAATATGGTTGCTTCATGAGTCAAGGTATCTTCCAAACGAAAGGAGGGCTCATTCTTCATCAATTTTTATTTAATCAACGATGCTGCTCGTACTAATAAATTTGAAACAGTATATAGTAGCTAGCCTGCGGTTGAAATCTTGAAAAATGTCTTGAAAAGCACAAGGAAAATTCTTTTTTAACCTTATGCATTTTATTTTTTTTTGGTTATAAAAAATGAGAAGGCAGGCAGGTCATTCTAAGTCTCATTAACACTTGGAATCTTTCTAAAAAATAGATATGATTATAAATAAAAGCATAGATATGTTTGTTTTTTGGTTTAATTTATTTCTCAAATTGTTTTTTAATTTATTTCTTGTTTTAAAAAATATTAAATGGATAATTTTGATGTAATTTTCAATTATTTTGATGAGTTAAAATTAAAAATTAAAAATATTATTTTAATATATTTTTAATTAAAAATATATTTTTAAAAAAATACTATCAATCATATCAACAAACACCCGCTTCATACACAAACAATATTCTGGTAGCTTAGGTCAATTCAATATTAGTAAATGAATCTTAATAATGTTTATAGTTTAATAGTAAAACAATTAAAATTTAAGTTTTTAAAAATAATTCTTCTAATTTAGTTTCTTTTAATTTAATTTTATTTTATTTTCTAGCTCTATCGGGACACATTGTGTCCATATATTGGTTAGAGTACTGAAGCTCCCTCATCCGAATATGCAGGACAACAACTTTTTTTAATATATATTTTCCAGGGTTTTTTTAGTTTTTTTTTTTTGATAATTTTAACATGTTAATATTAAAAATAAAAATAATAAAAATAATTATTTTAATATATTTTTAAATAAAAAAATCCTAAATACAATAACAAACATATACTTCACCTTGCTGTACATCTTGGTCAGGCTATCAGGCCCCCTTTCTCAGTTAGGTCTTAGTCGGGTGATTGTGACAATTCAATCTGTGACTAAATTTCCACAATGTGGGATCTACTCCCATGAATTCTTCTACGATATATGCTGTCTGTAATAACAAATAGTGACAAGGAGTAGGGCCATTTCTCTGTAAATTCACAATGGTAATAGCTACTTTCAACTTTGTTATATAAATTTATGATTTGTACATGATTTGTTTTAAGTTTTATAAACTTGTATTTGTTTGTAAATTAATAAAATTTATGTTGAAATTTTAACTTTGATGTTTTATGATGAAATAAATAATGACTCATTTAACAGGTTGATTTTATATTTTTTTTAATTTTATTACCGAGTTGTAATTTTCGATAAATGTATAGAAATTTAAATTTATATAAATATATAATTGATAATTAATTAAGAGAACTATTAAAATAGATTTGATAAGATATTGAGCTGAACCAATATTTTTACAAATTTATTTAGTTTACATAGTTAATTAATACATGTTGTCATCATTATTTAAATAGGTTTGATATAAGTAATGAATTATCGTCCATGGATGTATCGAGATTTACCTTAGGAGTTTACGAATGATAGATTATTATAATGGGATTCAAGGTTTTATTAATTATACACTATCTAATCTGAAAAATATTAGTGGAGTCAATATTAGATGTTCATGCAAGAGATGTGAGAATAAAAAATTTATTGATCCAGATGTTGTAACGATACATTTTCTATAAAAATAGTTCATAGAGAAATACATGTGTTGGTATGCACATGGAAAACCATGTGTTCCTCACGATACCATGGTATAGAGGATGATTAGTTCAATTTTTAGTGCTAGCAACATGTATGGAGTTGTAGATGACAATGATAATCCTTATAGGAATATGATTATGAATGCAATGAAAATGAATCAGAGTCATGCCAATTATCAATATCAAATCATAGATAAAGAACCTAATGCAAATGTGGCCATGTTTTTTGATCTTTTGAAAGATTTTGACGAACTACTATGGGATGTTTGCACAAATCACTGCGGATTATGAAGAACTCTGTCAAGTGGTAATGAAGATGAGATCACACATGGGTGGTCCATGTGCTGCTCCTTATTGGCCCCACAATCCCAACAACGACCAACCTCCTCCTCCTTTAGCGTTGTCTCTGTTTTAGATTTATTGTATTTGAACATATAAATGTTTAAATTTATAATTTTTATATTATTTTAATTTTTTATATATTTGATTTTAATTATTTTTCTACTTCTGTTAAATATATGTTTTTTTTAAATATTCTTAAATATTATTGACATTGGTATATTCTAGAGAATTAGAAACGAATTACTGCAAATATCACTGCTACTGTTAACTCTATGATGGAATTATATATGGTATTTCGTCGGTTATAGAGCAAATTTTTTGAGGGAAATACTGACATAATAAAACGAGTAATTTTTTTTGACGTGCTCTATTCGTCTACAAATCTATCAGTAAATTTATTACTAATTAACTATAAATTATCAACAAAGATTTTTCTAATGAATTGTTTTATTTGTAAGCTTGTAAATAAAATACTTACCGACAAACTGCGAGTGTAATACCAATATTCTTTCAGTAAAATCGTTAAATGCGACAATGGTTCTCATGTTAGAGGTACGAATACTGGGCAAAAGAACCAACTGAAAAGGACACAGGGTCCCTCTACTTCAATCAAACCCTTTACCTAATTCCAATTCGTGTGATCTTAGCCTCTTTATCCGACTTTCTTCTTAGTTGAACGGCCAGAAGTTAATTTTATGCTGTAAATGATCTTCAGCAGTTGAAGGGATTTATTTGCATAGAGGGTTTGATATGAACAAGTGTGTGAGGTAGAGAGACCTGGAAGTCATCTTTGATCATTGCAGCTTGATTTTAGGAACAAGAGTGCATTCCAAAACCAAGACATAAAATTGATGAAAAATATCACATATTTCAATCTTTTTTTTTAAAAAAAATATACAAGGTATAAAGAATGATAATGAGATTTATTATAAATTAAAATTTCTTGCTTTGCATCAACAGATGAATGATTGTTAGAGGAATATAATACCACTATACCATTAAATAGTTTTATCGACGGATTCATTCTGTCGGTGTAAGACACAGAATTCGTTAGTAATATTTTTACTGACGGCCTCACCGATGAAATTTATCTATCGAAATATTGATCGTCGATAATTCTTATTTCCGTCGCTACTTCGATCGGGAAAAAAAAATACCGACGGTTTTACAGACAGGGAAAGTGTGCTAAAAAAATAATTTCCCGCGAGAAATTTACCGACAGACTTATTCCGTCTGTATTTCCAACAGTAAATCATCGACGAACTGGCCGTCAGTGATTGTAGCATGGACAGTAAATATTTCAAAATTCTCTGTAAAATACCGACAGAATATATCCGTCGGTAATATTAACGGTAAACACAAACGTAAACACAAACGGAATACGCAAATCTCTTAGCTGTGGCCTGATTAATAATTAAATCATATTTCCAAATTAATTTCAAAATTGAGGTTTCGAGTTCAAATTTTAAAATATACAATTACTAACTCGAGAGTTACAAGGGAGAAAATTCATGGCATAATTCAACGAATACTTGTTCAATAAAAGAAAGAATTAAAAAAATAAATTTTAAATAGATAAAAATATATTTATCACCTTTTGATGTAATAATATGATTCTCTCTTTTTACACAGTCTTTATATATATATATATATTGAGCAAGTATTGCTAATTACAATTTTAGTACCATAGTTTTTTTTTCTCGTTACCAGGAAAAATAATTAATCAACTTTAGAATAAACCATATGATGCATTTCAATTTTTTTTATATGAAAAAAACACAATATTTATCAAACATTCACACTTATTGAATTCACTCTTGAGAAATTCTTTGGATGCTACAAATTAAATGGAGCTTTCAAATCTCTCATCTATCAGATGCTCACCCATGTGAACCAAACTATAAAGTAGATGTACTTTGGTTTTGCTTAGATATTACACAATGTATTGCAATCTCTCAACCAAGAGCTCCATTTATATTTCCTGTCATTAATTTTAAAGACTCAGCAGATCATTTTACGTCTACATGTGTCTGCCTCATGATATATTTGACTATTTGTTGTTCGCACAGGAAATCAGAGAAGACGTTTCACCTACCCCGACGAAACAGTTGAGTGCATTGATTTTGATGCAAACGGGCTTTTAATTGATTTACCATGGAACCAAATGCCACCACTGCCGATTCATCTGGGCGCTTCAAGTCTATATGATATTGTTTGCATGAAATTTTATTATTTTTTTAATAATTTTCAGTTGTTTTAATGTGTTGTTAATATATATTAAAATAAAAATATTTATTTTAATATATTTAACAATAAAAAAATATTTTAAAAAATAACCAAATTACGCTTCCGAAACTAGTTATTTACTACTACTCCAGTGCTTTTTCCATGCCATTGCATGCAGTAATTACTATACAGATTTCATGTAGAGATTGGAAATCTTTAAGGAAGGAACTAAACTTGAAAGAGATTTACATACACATAGGCTGACTGAACTTGGCATGTATTCATGAAATAAAAAAGAGAAGAAAGAACATGGCATGAATCAGAGAAACACGTACTCATGATCAATTAAATTTTTTTATAAGAAGCTGTATTGATGAATTAAAAACCTAAATTGTATGTGATCCGTCTTGTAGGCAACCAAAGTACTGCTCTCAAACAAGAACTTCATTGAACAAAGATAGCAAAACCAAAAACTGAGCCAACATTGAACAGAAGAGAGAGAATTAGAAAATAAAAAGGAGGTAAAGCTGGATAGACATAAAGATCAAAATTATGAAAAAGACCTTAGCTAGGCAAGAAAGTAACATTTGTTTTTGAATGAAGAACAACTAGAAGAACCCGCGAGGATCTTCCTTTCAGTTTGTTGTCTTCTTGGTGTTTTCCTCGCGGAGAAAATCAAGCAAGACTGTGCTCTTGCATTTCGGGCATTTGGGATCCACCTCGGATAACATAATATACATGAGGCATCGAGGACAGCCAACTAGCACCATAGGAGTTGTGTCTGGGCAGCTGGGGTAGTTGACAGTCATGTCTTCAGGCTCCGACGAAACACATGAGCTGTCTGCCGACATATCCCAAGATGAATTCGAAAGCGATTCAACCTGTTGATTAGGCCTAGGTGGTGAAAGGTTCAGCTTCAAATCCAACATCGGGCTATTCCCTCCTTTACTCATTTCCTTTAGAAAATGAATGAAACAGTAAAATCAGAAAATTAAATAGTTAAACAAAATTTAGAACAAGAGGTGTGATCAAATCTATATAAGATTTGAACAAAATAGCCTACCTTGTATCAAAGTAGAATTGGAAGTCTTAGAAGTGGTAGAGGTAGAATTGGCAATATGAACAGCAGTACCTAAATTAGGTAGCTAGCTAGTATGCATCTATCCTCCACAGCTAATTACAAGAGTTTCTTGTTGAAATTTTCCTTTACACCATTATATAGTGATTTTGAGGAAGGGACAGAAAAGATGGGGTTTTCTTTAGTTGCTAATTAGTTATGGGTAGGGCTAGAGGGTAAGGATATAGAAATTAAAGGGAGAAAGCAAAAGGTGATAGAAAGTGAATTTGATGCAAGAAAAAACTGGTGGAAGAGGGTAAATTATTGCCACAAATTGTATTAATTGTGGCAGACGAAATACCCCGGCCCAATAAGGGGGAATTAAATATTGCCTCTCGTTAACAAATACTCTAAAAAAACTATAAAAACGTTGGGAAAATACTATTTTCCACGTCATTATTTATTAAAGAACAAATTATTATAAATTGCCACACTGACTTGTTTTTCTAGGCCGAAACTAATGACGAATTAAAACATATTTATTAAGAAATAATAATATTCAAAGATAGGTGGCTATCATAAAAAAACATGAAAAAAAAATTAAAGACGTTGTTTCTGAACTTGGGACTAAATGGCTATTATGGTCCTTAACTTTTTAAATTATAAATTTTTATTTCTTAAAATTTTGTGAAATTTAATTTTGATCTCAAACTTTATTTTTTTATTTTTTAGTTCCTTGTTTAAGAGAGAAGAGAGAAAATAATCGAATTCCAGTTGTAGAGAGAAATTATTGGTTAAGACTAATTTCGACCACGAAAACGAGTGTTTTTTCAATAAATTTCTTTTTATAAAGAAAGTTTATACAAGGTGCATGTTTTCCCCCCTTAACTTGCATGAAATAGTAAATTTGAACCCAAAAAGAATTTTGGTTTCTGGTTTGATTGCGGGTTCTAGATCTATTTTTCGGGTTGTTAAAGGTTAGGTGTATGTTTTTAAAGATGCTTAAGATGTTTTTATGGTTCTTTCGGGTTGAAATACGGTTGGAATTTTTCCATCGATGTTTTTGTTTGTATTTGTTAATTTTCTGGTAGTGTACGTATATACAATTAAAAAAAAAGTTGGATTTCAATTTTAAATTTTTCATAGGATCATAGTATTGAATTTTACCATTGATCCACCACTTTTTGTTGACGTACTCATCAATCGAAGCTGTATATGTGGTTTATTATGTGCATGTATGGTTAGCAGGAGGGAGTACCAAACAGCATTCATGCCATTATTGATTTCTGTTAACAACCTTGATTTCCCTCTTTTTATTTCTTAACAAATTTGGGTGCGCTTCAAATGTTGTTTGTGATGATCTCTTCGCGTTCAAGGATTTAAACATGGATGGTGAAAATATGGTCACCATTTGTATTGTCTCAGGACATTTAGCTAGGAGGTGATGTTTCCTCTTGACCACTTATTCACTTGGGAGCTAGGGTTCCCTCCTCCTCAAATAGTTATTAAGGAGCAGCATGCACTTAGGTTAGGGAGGCTAAATCTATACCTATCTATCGTTTATTACAAGTATTGAACATTGACTTTTATTTAGTTGACGACTAAGAAATGTGACCTCGAAAACTCATCCATGTTTTAATTGTGGGGTTTCGTGGCTGATAAGCTTAGGAAAGCCTTGACCGTCGCGCGTTGAGCAAGAACTTGAGCCTGTACTGTACATTTTTGATCTTCTTCCCTTTCTTTCTCGAGAATTTAATTGCAAAATTAGGGTAGGCAAATGGGATAGGTTGAATATTGTAGCCGCACTTTCTTAGGAAACGTTGCGGGCCAGTTTTTATATTAATATATATATATATATATTAATGCTAATTCCTTAAAATACGTATAGTTTTAAGATAATTCTGAAAAAAGAAAGAAAAGGAAAAGGAAAAGGAAAAGGAAGAGAAGGATACTTTTCAAGAAAAAAACGACTGTCCTAATTTTACTATAAATGAAGCAGTTCTTAATTAATTAGGAATTCTCCCAACTACATCATTTAATTTGTAGGTACTGAACATATCACGATAATCTTTTTATAAAATAAAAAATAACTTGGATATATATATAATACTCAATATATATCCATCCATTTGAATTTATAGGCAATTTATCGCAAGCATTGTCCTGTCCAGATACAGCGGTATCAGCATTAAATTTGTAAGAAAACTTGAATAGCTAGCCATTCATCGCAATCATTGTCGTCATATATATATATATATATATATATATATATATATATATATTTGGTTTTCATTGATGAAATCATATCTATATTTGATAGAAACTAATCAGTGCTATCCAGGTGAGTTCTTGGTGCTTGGTAGATGTTGGTTGAGGCCGTTGGATTGCCATTCAGCTAGCTTGATTGAGCGTGCAATTACTACCCAGAGGAGACGCCATGCCATTGCTTTGGAGATGGATGATTTTTTTTTTTTTATCAAAACAAAACAATGATGTTTTGGTATTTTTTTTAAAAAATAAGTTAGCCCTCTCTTAGCTCGTGATCTGAATTTTATTTTAGATCAACCCCGTATTATATTTAAAACCATACTTAAAATGTTATGTGAAAATGAACATTTTGAATATTTTTTTTAAAAAAATTTAAGTTAATTCTTTCACGTCGTTACCTGGATATATTTTTTTAGATCGACTCCAAAATAAAATTTAAAACCATACTTAAAATGTTATGTAACCTGAATTTGGCCTGGGTACATCTGGATCATTGAGTTTAATTAATGCTTTAGATGTTATGTATTATAATATTTTTCTAAGAAAATCGGCATCTTAAATATTTTACTCATTTGAGATTCAATTATGCGCTATCTTAATTAATTGTATCTTGTGCAGGTAGCTTGAGTAAACTGTTTGTTTATTTAATTGGTGATAGTATATATCTTTTCTCTTGACGTTAGTTTCTTCCCTCATGCATGATTTTGACTACTTTCTGTTGCATATTTATTTTTCTCCTTCAAAATTGGTTTTCATTAATGAATTCATATCTGTATTTGATAGATTTTTTTTTCCCTTCCCCGAGCCAACTCGATTTGTTCCAATCCAAAAGAAGAGGTTGAATCTTTATATATATATATATATATATATATATTCTGAAAGGAAAAGGGGCTGTTTAATGAAGTTAGCTATGGTCATATATAAATTATGAACAAATTAAAGATGGTTATATATATCTTCTTAATTTGTAGCCAAAAATAGCCATCGATCGATCCCTATTTCTCAAAAAACAAAAAAATATAGCCATCCCTTCTCTTGAATTACCCTTTTATTATTTTTTGGGTCAGAAATCTTGGAATCTTATAGGAAAATATATAGCTAAAAGAAAAAATTTAAATGTAAAGTACCTAATTAACTAACCATTGAATGAGTAGAATAATTAAGTAGAGATTAAGCAATAAAGAAAGATGGGCGGTGGGAGGGATAATTAGGGCATCCATCCCAAGTGAGTTCTTAATTAGTGCTCGATCGGTAAATGTTGGTCGAGGTTGAATTATCGTTGAACTAACTTAATTGTGCAATTACTAATCAAAGGAGATGCCATGTCGTTGCTTTGAAGATGTTTAAAGGCCTAATTTATAAACATAATTAAGTAAGTAATCTATCTACTTTTATAATTGTTACAATTTTGGTTGGAAA
>Ga0325411_1000822_pt1 | contig 33444 bp, 18 predicted proteins | sample PopdelMetagenome_13_FD_206181 | JGI IMG/M metagenome (GOLD analysis project Ga0325411, IMG submission 206181) | Populus deltoides microbial communities from Bellville, Georgia, United States - Xylem-PdIQD-R4 | ecosystem: Host-associated > Plants > Phyllosphere > Stem > Wood/Secondary xylem...
ATTAGCATATTCGTATTCAATAATTGCATAAACCAATACCATACATATCCTAAGGATACATATGTTCACATTCAAGTAATCCACACATCATATAGTCATACAATGAAAGTCATCATAACTAGACATTCTTCTTAATTTTTAATGTAGGTTGCCCATGGAAATTTTAGTGTTTAATTCTTGAGTCTCTTAGTGGGATTAGGCCAAACTGAAGATGGAATCGTCAACAAGGACTAGGTTATTTCTGGCATGAAACTTCATCAACAAAACTACGTCACTTCTGACATAGAAATCATCAATGACTCTGAGTCACTATTGACGCATGAGATCGTCAGTGAAAACTAAGTCACTATTGACTTAGAAATCATCAACAAAAACAGAGTCACAACTGACCTAGAAATCATCAGCAAAAACTGAGTTATGGCTGACGCACAGAATGTATGCAAAAATTAAGTCAGTGCTGACCTATAAATCGTCAATAGAAATTGAGTCACAACTGACCCAGAAATCATCAGCAAAAACTGAGTTACGGCTGGCATATAGAATCGTTAGCGAAAACTAAGTTGTTGCTGACCCATAAATCATCAGCAAAAACTAAATCATTGCTGACACAGAAATCGTCAGCAAAAACAAAACACTGCTGGCATCACTTTTCCCTAGGTTACGCATAAGGTTTATGCTACGCCTTAACCCTTATAACATACTTCAACCTAGTTTGGACATAGACCGAAACCAAATCACATCCAAATTTATGAAATAAAAGTGAAAAATAAAGTTCTTATCCCATGACAATAGCTTGTATCCGTCAACATTATTTATGGGAACCTATTAACCATCACCACCCTCTAAGGTGGTCGTAACCCTTATTACTTCTCTTTATGACACACTCTAATTTCCTCAATTATTGGCATCAATTCCCATTCCTTACAGCATGATAATATGTGTTCTAGGCATTCTAGTTTAATACATATTACTTAACATGGACAAGAGCCAAAAACATATTCATTCTATAATTTCATCAAGTCCATCACAAGGTGATCAAGCAATACACAATAAAGTCTTAATATGCACATTTTCCAAAGGCTCCCCTAACTATCATTCCATGACCGAACATAGTGTAGTTCACAATCATTTATATTATGTTCTCAATTATTATCCAATTCATCAACATAATTTGATAGTAATTTTGCATTGTTGCACGTGTACGGCGTCGTGACGCTCGTCCACCACTCTCATGGAAAATGTATATGGTGTATCTGTCTATCTGGAAAACATGGAGAGACAAGGAATTCTTGTCTCTTATCAGTAAAAATAGAATGGGAGTCACCATTTAGTGTTCTGGTCACTAGGAATCCTAACTAGTCTCAAAGATCGGGTACGAAGACTAGTTGTGTAAAGGGAAGGTATTAGCACCCCAACTATGCCCTACCTAAGGTAAGTTGCATTGTTTTGTTGTTTGATAAAATCTAAAGTCTTATTGTGGTTTCTAATTGTCGGTCTGTGTACGGTTTAAGAAAAGTCCTCCTCTGTAAGGAGATCTTTATCTTATCGGGTAAAAACCTAACTGTTCTATGTCGTCAAAAGAAAATATCTTTTTAATATCGGGAATACGTTTTACGTATAAATTCGTAATCCCTGATACTAAAACAACACAAAATATTTTTTTTTGTTTTTGATATTTTGGCCAATGTTCTCTTGACTTTAATAAACTGGTTATTAAAGCCAAAATGCATGCTAAAACATTGTTTTTTTGGTGTATGAAATACACAGTATGATTTTTTTAGCTTTGAGACACTTGGCCGTATGCACAAAAACATTTTTTTTAAATTTTTTTTAGTTGACGAAAACCGGGTATTTTAATACCAGATTTGTATTTTTACAGTGTAAAAATATAAATCGACATTAACCAAAATGGATAAAATAAAAAAAATACAAGAAAATCACTAATGTTTTTAATTTTTTAATTGGAATAGGCTAGCACCGGCCCAACATAAAAATGGGCCAGCACCGACCCAAAATTATAATTAGCTGGTTATTGTGCACAACACAGTAACAAATAACTCTCAGCATCCGCAAACCACAAAACCATAAGGCCAACAACCGTATGGTACATCAGAGACCAATAAAGCCCCCGGACATACTAGAAAGAACACCATTAGCATCCGCAACCCTTTATTCTTTGATATATGGGATAAAAGCGGTTATGCCTTTAGAAGTAGAGATTCGATCATTAAGGATCTTAAAGGATGCAGAACTAGATGAATTAGAATAGGCAAAGCTGAGATTTGAGTAATTAAATTTGATCAATGAAAATAGATTGACAACCATTTTTCATTACCAGTTATACCAAAGCAAAATGGCTAAGGTATACAACAAGAAGGTTAGGCTAAGAGTGTTTAAAAAAGGAGACCTGGTATTAAAAAAGATTTCACTGGTATTAGAAGAATACTAGAGTAAATAGGCACCAAACTATAAAGGACCATATATAGTGAAGAAGATTTTTTCCGGAGGAGCTTTAATTTTAACCAATATGGACAAGGATGACCTGCCTAGACTTGTAAACTCTAATATTGTAAAGAAATATTATGCCGGATGTATTTTTTTATCAATCAATAAAAATTGAAGTTGGCAAAAAATGTTTTTGATGTCTTCCTTTTCTTCAAAAACTTTGCATGATCTCATGTTTTCATAAAGGTTTTTGAGAAAATCAAAGTTTTAATACAAAAGTAGAAGTCAAATTGGTGTTTGTTTTAATAAACGAGTTCTGAGAATTCAAGTGATCTCTTAAAAAGGTGACCAGACACTTAAGAACTTCAAATTAAACACTATTAGACAACTTTGAAGTTGAGTTTTAGCCGAATGAATAATGATAATGAGAAACCATTTTGTATGTTCAAATAAAAAAAAAGCTTATTGATCCTAAACATACGTGTTTGAAATGAGGAAATGTCATCTTTGATAATCTTTTCACAACACTTAAAAGTATCTTTTGGGATCCCTATTGAGCCTAGTAAGTTTTTCTTGAGAATTAGCACTAACTATGATCACACCCCATATTAGGGGCAATTGCAAGAATTAAAAAGTAATCTAACTATACAAAATGATCCTCAATGACTAAAGGTTCCTCAATAAAGTTAGGGACATGAAGAAATTCAAAGAATTCAAAAGGTTTGAGCATATTATACTAAATAGTAAATATGATGATGGTGCTCAAAACCAAATGAAGAAAACAAATATGAGAAGCCTAAACCTGACACCGAGGGGCACGACAGACCATTTTGCAAATCAATCTTAAGTTCAAGGAATCCATAGACCAAAAACAAATCTGGAAATAAGCACTAGTGATCCTTAGTCTTGAAATTTCTTAAACACCTTTTGATCCAACAAATATCATTTTCCTTCTTAACCAAAAACCAAAGTCTATATTATGTGTTTAATCAAGCTCTTTCTAATCAAAGTTAGGCAATCTGGATTGGTAGGCAACTCTTTCCTATGTGAAATGAGCTTTTCAATAAGCTTTGGTTATGTTTTATTATTTATAGAAGCAAAATGAATGTTTTAAAGACTTGTTCTTTCCTCTAAAACCCTCAAGTCAAAACTAGAACCTTTATAACCAACAAAAACGTGAAACAAAAGTCAATTCACATTTTCACCAAAAAAACAAAACAAAAAATTTCAACTCTCGCGAAAATCTGTCTATAGGAATCGCTTGAATTCTTTTTGGAACAAGTTTGCTTTAAACTATCTTCAAAATAGTTTTTACATTTGGAAATGGCTTTGAAATTCCAAAACTTTTTCCATGAAAGCAATCCCTTTTAAAAAACCAAACTCTCTTTTGCATTGCATCATCCCTAAAGAAAACTCAAAATAAACAAAATTGGATAAAATACTTAAGAGGCATGATCAGGCTGGGGGCAATCCAAGAAACATAATAAGGCTGGCTCCATGATTCCCTTTCTAAGAAAGCAAAGAATGTAAAGCAAAATCGATGATCTTTGAGGCAATGAGGTATGCAGCTATCATTTGAGGTCATCCCTTTCTAAAGGTCAAGATCACAAGTTGTGACTAAGGTAAGTGAAAATGAAAAAGCCATAGAAGCTTGTTATGATGATCGAAACTTTAAAAAGAGAAGTCTATGAAAAAAAAGGACCTAGATTTCTAAAGTATACATGCATATTAATCACAATACATTACACTTTGATCTCTATAGGGAGTCTAAGAAAAGAACCCTTACGGACTTGTAATTTACCAGTAATGTTTTTTCTTTTGAGTGCGCTTTTGAGCCCTCATCACCCAAATAGTGTGTTTTTTTAGCCTTATCCTATTTCTTTTGAGTGTGCCTTTGAGCCCTCATCACCCAGATAGTGTGCTTTTAAGCCCTATCTCTTTTCTTTTGAGTGCGTCTTTAAACCCTCATCTCCTGGATAGTGAAACTTTGAGCCCTATCTTGTTTCTTTTGAGTGTGCCTTTGAGCCCTCATCTCCTAGATAGTGCGCTTTCTAGACTTATCTCTTTTTTTTTTAGTGTACTTTTAAGCCCTCGTCTTCTAGATAGTGCATTTTTTATCCTTATCTTTTTCAAAGCATGCCTTTAATCCCTCATCTCCTAGATAATGCATTTTCAAGCCTTCACTTCTAACATTTTTGGAAGGATTAACCATTCCTCGATCTAGTAAATCCATAATCTCTCATTTCTTTTTCTTCTTTACAAGCTTGCTATCTAAAGTCCTTTATGAGACTTTCTTCCGTAAGCATTGTAAAGAGAGGGCAACTGTAACCCATTTTTAGGTTTGCCCCTAAATTTACCTTTTTCCTTTTTTAAAAAATAAAAGTAACAAAAGAATGGCAACTTGGCAAAAGTAGGTTGAAAAGGGTTTCAAATGTATAGAGGAATCAAGCTAAAATTTTAGATAAATTTAGAAGCTCAATCGTACCCTATTGTACCCAAGATTGAAAGATAATAGAAATTCAAAGTTAAATCAAATGATTATCGGATGAATTTGCATAAACATTAAGTTTGAGAACTTAATTAGGCTTTTGACAGACCAATTTAATGTAATCATGGGCTCAATTAAAGGTTTAATTAAATTTTAGAATTAATTTGGGTCAAATTAAAAGAATTAATTAAGTGCAAGGATTTAATTAGGTTTTTAATGGGTCAAATTAATTTTATTAGGAACTTAAGCTTAATTTGGATTGAATTAAGAAGACTTATATTTTAAATGATGAAATTTAAATTTTCCAAACTCAATCAAGTGAAATCATGGTTGAAATTGTAAGAAAATCAAAGTTTGGGGGGTCAATTAAGGTCCAAATTAAAGAAATTGAAGACCCATGACCTTTTTACAAAAGAACCAAGAAATATTAATTCTTCAAGAATTTCATTATATATTGGGTTATTGACTTAAAAATAACTAATTTTTCTCTGAAATTTCAATACAAAAAATATGTTTTGTTTTCGTGCATATAGCTAAATCCTAAAAAATTTTTATGCATATTTCCTAAAAAAGAAAAAATCACATTTTTATCATTTTTTAAAAATACAAAATGGATATCGTAACCAGTATATGATTATATATTAGAGTTTGACCAAAATACCAAAAATATCATAACAATTAGTTTGTTATTCGGAGTGTTAGGATTTAAATATAGACTTTAATATTTGGGGGTATAAAATTACATTGTAAAGCATACCCTCATGTATTAAAGATATAAAATAGGAAATAAATGTGATGCTAAATCTGGACCATAAAACGGTTACGATTTAACCTAATAAGATAGAGACTTCCTCACAAAAAAATTATTAGAATTGAAACTTCTTTCCAGATCTTGAAGGATGAAATGGTAGTGATAGGAAGATGAGTGTATTTGCTTAAAGACAAAGCATTGAAAAAGGAAGTACTACAAGGTGCCCATGAATCGAGACTCGCGACACACCCTCGTAGCACTAAGATGAACTAGGATTTAAAAAAACTTTTCTGGTGGCCAAATATGATGAGAGAAGTGGTTGAGTATGTGGCCAAGTATGAAGTGTGTCCACAAGTGAAAGTGGAACACTAGAAAGCAGTGGGCCCTTCGCAGCCACTTTTGATACCTGAATGAAAGTGAGAAAATATCACTATGGACTTTGTGTCGGGGTTACCTAGAGGAAAAGGAGGCAATGATGATGTTTGGGTCATTGTAGATCGATTGACTAAGTATATGCTCTTATTATCAATAAATATGACAAATTCAGTCGATAAATTGGGAAAGTTGTATGTGAATAAAGTGATAAGGTTACATGGAGTACCAATGTCAATAGTTTCAGATTGAGACCCTAGGTTTACCTCTCATTTATAGCCAAGAATTCAACATGCCCTAGGAATAAAGTTGAATTTGAGCAAGGACAATCTGAGAGAATAATTCAGATCTTGAAAGATTTATTAAGACCTTGTATATTGGAGTTTGGTGGTAATTGGAAGAATCACCTACCTTCAAAAGAATTCACCTACAACAACAACTACTAGGCTACAATAAGAATGACTCCCTATGAAGCTTTGTATGGTAGAAGATGTTGAACACCAATGAGTTAGGAAGAAGTAGGGGACAAAAAACTGATTGGGCCAAAATTGGTATAGGTTACCTTAGAAAAGATAAAGATAATAACAGATAGAATAAAAGCGGCCCAAGATAGGCAAAAGAGCTATACAAATAACAAGAGCAAACTTCTTGAGTTCAGTATTAGAGATAAAATATTTTTGAAGTTTGCCCCTTTGAAGCATATGCTAAGATTTAGTATGAAAGGAAAACTAACGCTGAGGTACATGAGACCTTTTGAGGTTACCAAGAGGGTTGGACATATAGCATATAAGTTATCTTTGCCTCTATATTTGGCTAAGATTCAAAATATGTTTCATGTCTCTCTGTTAAGACAGGCTAAAATGGATTCATCCTGGTTTCTGCCACAAGTTCCTCTAGAGATTAAGGAAAATGTAACCCTGGAAATGAAGCTGGTGAAAGTATTAGATCAAAGTGAGAAAAAACTTAAAAGTAATAAGATTCTTATGATAAAAGTGTTATGGAGAAGCCCTTAAATTAAAAAAGAGACTTAGAAAAGAGAATCAGAAATGAGGAGTAAGTATCCTGAATTATTGGCGAAATGAGGTACGAAGTCCAAATTTCAAGGGTGAAATTTCTTTTAAGGAGGGGAGAAGGTAAAGTCCTGGCTAGAACGGCGTGGGGGTTGTCTATTTTTTTTTAATTCCCTGGTTAATAGAATTAATGCCTTGAATAATGGACAATAGAAGAAACTTACTCCCTGGTTAATAGGATTAATGCCTTGGTTAATAGGCAATTGAAAAGACTCATTCTTTAGTTAATTGGATTAGTGCCCTTATTAATGGAAAATTGAAGAACCCAATTGATTTATTAATAGAACATGTGCCTGGTTTGGGCTAGAAATGATGTTGATATGTCTTCAAAATTGTGCTAATAGCATTGATCTGTAAAGATAAGAATATATTAAAAAATTAATTGTTTGATAAATGATTTTGTTAATATATATGTACAAAATAATATTAAATTATCATTTGAGTATAAAACTGATTACATTCAATATTAAATAAATTTTTAAGTACCTCGCAACACTGTGTTGAGCAGTAGATTCATGAATTTGTATCTTTTGCTTAATCAAATGATTAATTGGAAGATTGAATACTTCGCTTTGCAATATCATTTTGTATCCAGAAATGTATTTACATATCTAAGTTAATGATCGATGATGTATCTAAAATAATTGTTGTTAAAGCATGTTTATTATTTTGTTGCACTCCTCTTTAGACATACCTTTATTTTTTTTAAATGAATATATGTGTCTTGACTTATGTTGTAACTAATATACTTGTCACATTATTTGTAATATTTATGGAATAATATAATACTTATTTTATTTTATTGGAGTGAATAATGAAGAAAATGGAAAGTTGTTCTTATGGTTAGTTTAAGGAAGTCCCAGATGGTGGGATAAACATTGGAATTATTGTTTAATGGTTGTGAAAATTTTGGAGTTGATACCTTCAAAAAAATATAAGAAAATCTACTAGATTTTTAATTGAATATAAAAAACAAATCTTGTACTTTCACTAATAATACAGGAGGTATACATGAAATGCTGTATAAATAAAATTAGAGAAGTTGCATCTTTTCAATTTTATCCCTCTTATAATTTTTTTTATTTTTCACATTTGATTATCAATTTTTTATTGCTATTTATTTATTTAGAATCATTTTTTTTATTGATTTTATTTTACGATTTCACCCTCCCTTGTTTTTTTTTTCCTATCAAATTTAATCCCTATTCTTTTAACTGCTAATTTTTTTTGCTTTGACAAGTTTTTATTTGAAATCATTTTTTATATTGATGTTATTTATGATTTCACCATCTTTTATTTTTCCTGTCAAATTTAGTCCTTATTCTTAAAATTGTTGATTTTGTTTTGCTTTGACAAGTTCTAAAAATTGATATTATTAAATTGGTTCATAATAAAATTCTTGATTGGACCCAAATCTAGAGTTTCATGGATTGTGAATTTTTAAAATTTAACTAGGTTTAGGATGTTTACCTGAGTTTGCCTTTTTGCCCCTTTGTCTAAGATAATTTTGTTTCCTATTGCATCCTTCAATGTTTATTCAATTGAAAACTGAGTTCATTTTTCTCTAACTTGGTTTTTGTGTAATTTTTTATTGGTCTTGAAAATGACCCCGTTATCTTTTTTTTTTTGTTTATCGTTCTTTGAGGGGTCTTTTTTTGTTGACTCTTTAAATTTGTATTTTTTCCCCGATCCTTTCCTTAAATATTTGAAATGATTTTTGAAACAATTTATAAGGTTAGAATTCTTTTTCTATTTCACCCCCCTTTATTTTATTTTTCTTTTCAATTTAGTTCTCATTGCTATTTATTTTAATTGAGAGAAAAACTTTGAAATTATTTTTATTTATTCGTGTTTTTCTAGTATTTTTCACTGATTTTAAAAATAACAAGGATTTTCTTGGGTTTTTTTATTGTTGCTTTTTGTTAGATTTAATTTGGCTAAACAATATTAAATTGGTTAGAAATTGAGTTTCTTGATTTTGCTTGGATCTAAAATTTAATGGGTTGCGAGTTTGAGACATTTGTCCAGGTTCACAAGGTTCATCTAATTTTTTTTTGGTTTTTTCCTATTTTTAAAGTTGATGTTTTTTTTTAAGTTTTATTATTTAACATTTATATTATTAGTGATTAGACATTTTTTTGTTCATCTGTCTTCTATATAATTTTTTTAACCGTGAATTTTATGTTGTTTCTATTTTTTAAGGTTTGTTCATATATTAGCCTTTTTTTTTTCTCGATCTTGTTTATGCTCCAAGTTATATTTGGAAAAAAAATATATATTTAAAAACACGCTTGTATCATAAAATTTTATATATATATATATATATTCAATTTTAAAAAATTAGTTTAATTTCATCATTCAACAATTATATATTGAAAATTGTTCTTCGTGCTTTTTTCTCTTTCCTTTCAAGTGGTCCTTTTTTTCTAGCTTTTCTTTTTATTAGGTTATCCAATTTTATGTCCATTATTACAAACTTTTTAAGTTAACCCAGTTTAACTAGGTTTTTCCCTTGCTTTTTAAATTTTTTTTTTAATTTTGCCCTTGAACATTGGTTTTTCCAAACTCCGAATGGGCTCATGTCGGTATTGTTTACCTCTTTTTTGCTATCAATTTGTTTGTCATTTTATTTGTTTTTGTTATAATTTTTTTATTCATGTTATTTAAATTACCAATTTATTCGGTGGCTTTGGTCTTAGATTTTTTTTCTTATTATTTTTTGTGCTGAAAAAAAATTTGACCATCCCGTATTGAAGTGCAACCGACCGATCTAGTTAACTATAACTATTTTTTATATTTAAATATGAGATAAATAAAGCATGGAGATCAAAATGTAAATGTTAAAAATTACAAGGATCTATTTATATATGAACACTAAATAAATAGGACATTGTCAATGTGTAAATAATGGAATTGTTAATTTGTGAATAGTAATCACTGTAATTACAATGATTTCATATAATCTTTTAGCATTAATAATAACAATAATAATGATAACAACGAGTTAGTATTGTAATATCCATATCGAACCCAATTTGAAAATTTTCACTTTAACCCAATTAGATATAAGCCAAACTCGACCCCATCAAGTTTTAGGTATCCATTTGGTATTCATTGAGTTTCCAATGGATATCCGTACCTAAATCTAAATCCAAAACCAAAACTATAATGTTTTGTGCACTTGATAAATCTTACATAAAAGTAGTTGGATTCATCTTTTCCTCAAATTATCCAAACATAGCAATTCGAGAATCATTGGCATTTGCACTCATCAAATGTATACAACATATAGATTAACACTAATAGCCAATATACATTAGGACAAGATGCATTCCAAATACAAGATAAGAGAAGCATTATATCTATTTTCAAATACACTAATAGCCAATATACACTAATAACCTTAAATATTTTGAGATTTTTTCATAATATCATGCATTATATCTATTTTCTTATACTAGAAAATTGAACATTAAATAAAGAGTCCACAGTGCACTCGTCCACTTGATCTACTACTGACACGGCCTCCATGAGAAAAAATACATATGAGTAGTAAAATATTATATTGAACATTAAAAATTGAGATTTCATTTTCTTTATGGCAAGAATTATTCTAATAATAAAAACATATCTCCTTCTTTACAATCAATATCATTAAATATGGTGGCATAATTATCTCAATCTAGTGTCGCTTCATTTAAAATCAATCCATAAAAAAAGTTAGAAATGCACTTTAATAAATTATTAAAATGCATATTACCATAATAAAACATAAACAAAAGTTAGGAATATGATTCAATAGCTTTGAATGACTTTAAAATATTAATTTACCATTACCATTTACCAATTCAACTAGTTGATAAACCAACAAATAAAAACAAAACAAGCTAGTTTTGTGGTTTGCTATGTCATAAGCATCATCAGTCCATTCTTATTATTATTTTTTGATAAAGTGCTACTAACGTACACAAAAGATCCATCAATAAATAAAAACAAAATAAGCTAGTTTTATGGTTTGTTATGTCAGAAGCATGATCAATCAATTCCTCTTCTTTTTGATAAAGTGCTACTAACATATACAAAAGACCCACCTTTTCTATTCTTTTATTCCCGCAAGTCTTTCATTTAATGATTTGATATTGTCCTAAATTGATTCCTTTTCCAAAAGAATTTGATTGCTGAAACAATTTTCCACTAATCAATTTGGAAAAAGTGGCAACAAACATACAAAAGATAAAATATAAATTATATTAGCATAAAAAAAATTGTGTAAAAAAACACAAAATAAATAAGTACGGTAGTGCAATGTAAATCTAGATTGAAAGATGAAAGAGGTGGTTGGAGTTATTAATATTGCTTACTTATCATCAATGAGTCTACTCTTAGTTAGATATTAGAGAAGAGAGCAAGAGGGAGAGTGTAAAAAAAGGGAAGTGTGATTTGTGTGATGAGGGAGACCCTCTGCTCTTAACTTGATTGGAGAGGTAAATGGGATTGAGAAACCCTAGTTTCTCTTTAAATATATAAGTGGGTACAAATATAATTTTTTAAAACTTTAAGGTTATGTTTATAGTTGGGGTCTGGTTTGAGCAGGGTTTCGGGTTGGGCAGTGCAATATTCATACCCTCCTCAAACCTGACTTTTCAACTTCGGGTATTACCCAAACATGAATGGGAAAAAAAAAACTCATATCCATTCAGGTAAATTCTGGCCGGTATCCATCAAGTTCAAGTGGAATTGTCATCCCTATTAGTACTACAATAAATTTGTAAATCAGTCCCTCTAATTTCTCAAAATAAATTAAATAGTCCTTTTAATTTAAATAATAATAATCAATAACTTGATTGGTGTTATCAATGTTTAATTTAATATTTTTTTAGTTAATCTTTTCATATAGTCTTTTTTTTTCTATTTCTTAAAAAATAAAATAAATTGAAAAATAACATTAAATGGGTGAAAAGAGATCAATTTATAAATAGATTAAAAAATATAGGGACTAATTAATTATTTTAAAAACTAGAGGGTGAAAAGGGATCAATTTATAAATAGATCAAATTATAATTTACCCTTTTTTATCAATATAATCTTATCCACAACAATTACACTCGACTTGGGGTTGACCCGACCATAAACTCAGGTTGTAGGTCAAGTTGTTAACCTAGATCAATTCAACTTTTGACCCCTTTTTTTTGTAAAAAAAAAGCTCGAAACGAATTCAATTTGATCAATAAAAAGTTTGTGTTTTTCACTGCTCAACTTAGATCAGACTCTAAATTAACAGGTTATTAAATTGACGCACTAAGTAATGTCTCATAATTATTGTGATCTTATCCTACAAAATCTTAGATTGGTTTGCTATCATTTTCCATTTCTATTTTTGTTTTAAATTTCTTAAAAACATAAAACAAACTTCCTTGTTTTATATTTTTTAAAAGAAAAACAATTCCTATAAAAAAATTTAAAACCATTTTGTTTGGATTTGAGAAATTTCTTACAACTAAGGGTGTTCAAAAAAATCAAAAAACCGATTAAACCGAGAAAACCGGAAAAAAATAATCAAAAAAACCGAACCGTGAAAAAAAACCAATTAAACCGATTAAAATTTTGAAAAAAACCGACCGGTTCGGTTTTGTTTTTTTAAGCCTGGAACCGGAAAAACTGAACCAAACCGAAAAACCGGAAAAAAAACCGAGTCAAACCGAAAAACCGAGCCAAACCGGAAAAAAACCGAGACAAAACCAAGCCAAACTGGAAAATCCGAGCCAAACCGGTTTGAACCGGTTTTTGCTCTAAAAAACCGAACCGAATCAAAACCGATTGGTTTGAACCGGTTTCGGTTTTTTTTTTAAAATTCAGTTTGGTTACTTTTTTTTATAAAAACCCAACCGAACCGAAAATGAACACCCTTACTTACAACTAGTTGTTGACTTCTTATACTTATTGTTTCGGTCTAATCACTTGATTGAAGGATATTGATGACTTTTTTTAGTCCTTTGAATTTTTATATTAAGTCAATCAACCTTTTTTTCTCAATTCATCTTTTAATATTACGTTCAATTGAGATTGAGATGAATAGTTTATTTCAATTTGCTTTTTATGGGACTATTATGATGTCAAAAAAAAACATTTTGATATTGAGTTGATGCTTGATTTTACAAAAAAAAAAAAATAGTTGTAATGTTTGCAAAATTAGTTTTTTCCACCCACTTAAAACATGCCTTTCTACCTAGATAATTATGCCAAATTATCTTTAGTCCTTTTAGCTTGACAAGTTAATATTTTGGTTCCAAACTCTATTTTTATTACATTTCAGTCCCCAAATTTAAGAGAAGAGAGAAAGTCACTGAATAATAGGATAAGAGAGAAAAAATTACTGGTTAGCTAGATTTTATTGATAAAAAAAATGATCTTGGTGTTAACGAGTTCCTTTCAATGAGATGAGTTTCATTAAGAATTTTTTGGCCTTCATCTTTTCTAAAAAAAATAGACTATGCTTAAGTCTTTTGAATTTAGGTTGAATTTTTATCCTTTGACCAATTTTTGCCTAACTTTAGGCTAAAAATAGATTTATTGAGATCTTTAGGGTATTTTTTAGGTGTTTTATAGTAAAAAATAGTTGAAATGAGTTTTCAAGAAATTTGAGATCCAACTTTCTAGCCATCTAAGGTGGTTGGTGTTAAAGCTAGAGTAGACAATTAATCAGCTAATATTTTAGTAGGCTCACTCATCTACCTATATTTTTTTGAACCAAAAACAGGCCCATTATACCTAGGCATTTGGGCTTTTTCAAAGCTTTTTTTTTTTTAAATTTTGCTTCAATTTATTTAAAATAAAATAGGTAAAATTAAGTTTGAATTTTTTTCTAGTGAAATTATGATTGTTATTATGATATTATTAGGCACTCTTTTTGTAATGCCTTAATGAATTTTTTTCTTTAAAGCTTAATCAAAATTAATTATAAATATATCAATATTATTATATTTGAGATACTATTCATTATATATCAATCAATTTGATATTTATTTTTAATGAGATTTTTTCTTTTTTACGATGTTAGCAACATCTCGTTAATTATTATATGTGAACCTACTATGTATCTTTTATTTTTTGGTCAATGAACTATGCTTCTTATAAAAAATAAAAAATAAAAGAGGAAATATTAAATGAATCATAAAAGGAAATTTTAAAAAGAAAAATACATTTTTTTCTCCATGATTTTATTCGTTATCTTTATTGTGAGTTTTTGTTATGATCATATAATTAGCTAAAATAGATTCCAAAAAGTTTCTCATTACAATGCACAAGTTTAATATCTTTATTTTCTTTAACAATACACTCACATAAAAAATATCAAAATATTTTTTTTCTATTTTTATTGAAACTTGTATATATGATTTTAATAAGTTGTTGTTAGATAAATTATTATTATGGTGAAGTCAAATGTAAAAGAAAAAATAAAGAAAAAGCAAATGAAAAAGATCACAAGGTTTTAATTAAATGAAACTTTTTTTCTTATCCTTCTTTCAAATTACCTAGATTGGTTTTTTGTTGATTCTTGCTTACAACTTTTATTAGATTAGAAACCCATGAAAATAAATTTATTGTAATAAAGTTAATAGTAAAAGAAGGAATTATATAGATTTTTTTTATTAATAGTTGAAATAATTACTTTTCTTACAATAAATAATTTTATTGTTGTATAATTAAGTGATTATTTTTAAGAGCTCCCTTTAATATCCTGGAAAATTGAATAGGAAAGGCAACATTAACCTTTGATAAATAATTATAATTAACTATGGTTGAGGGACAGTTAGAACGTTTCACACAATTTGATATATATATATATATATATATATATATATATATATATATATATATATATATAGAAAAACAGTAATAATAAATAAATTAATATGATTAATTAGGTTTTTTATTGTGCTTTTTTTTATTAATTAATAAAATAAATATGAATATAAATTTGATTGACAATGCTTTGAACGTGGCTTTTGAAAGCTAAACACTGACACTTATAAACATGTTTATTTAGAACTTAATGCCTATTCATAAGGAAAAATACAATTCATTGTTACTATGGTTAGAGCAACTGTAGTACTTTGATTTTGAATATGTGTGTACAATCCACGTTTATATTCAAAATAATTGGTTTGAATTACTCAAGTTTGTATATGATTTATAAGTATGTTTTTGAACTTTTAAATCTTTGAATGAACTAATATTTTGGTATAATTAATGAATTAATTTTAAGCTATATATGTTAATGAATTTTAGCATGCCTGGTCAATTAGAGAGATGAACTATTATTCACCGAGTGTGTAACACTCACTCTACCCATATATTTTTTTCTTGAGATGGTTTAGAGGAGATTTAGAATGTCAAATAGTTGTTTCAAAAGTTTATAGTTGATATTTAGACTTTAATATTAACAATATCTAAATGGTGTGGGGGAATAGTGGTTCCCCAACACCTAAATCACCGTGGATTACAATAGTAATCCATAATGTTTTTCTTTTTTTTTTTGCATCTTTTCATTTTTCCTTTTTTTTTCTAACTTTGTTTTCTTTTCATTTAATTTTTTTTAAAAAAATTATCTTTGTTGATTTTACTTTTTAAATAAATATTGAGCTAGTTAAAAATTCTGCTTTGTAATTTTTCTCTTTAAAATACTTTGGATTGCTACGGTGTTTTCCACATAGTTTTTTTATTTTATTTTTTTATTTTTCAAAATTATATTTGTCGACTTTTTTTTATATTGAGCTGATTGAGAATTTAGTTTTGTAATTTTTTTCTTTAAAACATTGTTGATTGTTGTAGTGTTTCTCCGCATGGTTTTTTTTTTTAATGATTTTCTCCGAAATTATCTTTTTTTATTTTATTTTTTAATATTAAGCTGGTTAAAAATTAAAGTTACAATATGTGAGGAAAGCACTATAACTTTCCTCGTAAATTACTATGGATTGCTACAGTGTTTTTTCTCATATGGTTTTTTTCTGTTTTGTTATGTTTTTCCCTAAAATTGTCTTTGTCAATTTTATTTTTTAAATATTAAGCTGGTTAAGAATTGCAATTACAAGTAAATACAAGTTTTTCCTCACAAGACACTATGAATTGATACAATTTTTCCTCACATGGTTTTTTTCCAGTTTCTTTTGTGTTTTCTTTTTTTTTTATAATATTTTTTTCCAAAATTATCTTCGTCGATTTTATTTTTTTAATATTGAGTTGGTTAGAATTTAACTTTGTAATAAAACTTAATCATGTGGGGGAAACACTGTAGCTTTCCTCACAAAACATTATTGAAACTACAATTACAAGTCATTATAAATAAGATTAAATCATGTGGGGAAGCACTGTAACTTTCATCACAAAACACTATGAATTGTTACAGTGTTTCCAACATGATTTTTTTTTTTAATGTTTTTTTGTAATATTCCTAAAATTATCTCTGTCGATTTAATTTTTTTTAATATTAAGCTGATTAAGAATTTAGCTTTATAAGTTTTTTTTTCTTTAAAACACTGTGAATTATTGCAGTGTTTTCCCATATGATTTTTTTCCAAAATTATCTGTCCATTTTTTATATATATTAAGTTGATTAAGAATTATAATTACAATAAAGCTAAATCATATGGGAAAAGCGTTGTAGTTTTTCTCATAAAACACTATAAATTACTATAATATTTCTCTAAATGGTTTTTTATTTTATTTTATTGGGGAAAACACTATAATTTTCCTCACAAAACATTGTCAATTGCTACAACGTTTTTCCTCATGGGTTTTTTTCCTTCCAAAATTATCTTTGTTGGTTTTTTTTTAATATTAAGTTAGTAGAGAATTTAGTTTTGTAATTTTTTTTTGCTTTTTATTAATAGAAAAGCTAAATCATGTGTCCAAAACACTGTATCTTTTCTCCCAAAACACCATGGATTGCTACAAATCATTTTGTTTAATCTCTAAGTTTTGATCACCAATACAACTTTTTTTTTTCCGTCATGAAATATTGGCTCCATCATACCTTTAGTTTCTATTATTTATCTAGCGCTGATTCATAATTATAACACTATTAAATATATTTGTTTTATAAGCTCGCAGCAGCGCGCAGACATGCATCTCGTTTTAATTATTAGATAATTGATGTGTGATAAAAAGAGATTTGAAGATGAAGTAATAAGTTACAAAGAAAAAGCTAAAGATAAAAGAGAAGAAGGTAAAAAATAGAGAAGAAAAAAAAACATAAGAAAAGAAGAATAGGGTTCAAAAAGTCTGGCAGTTTGCAATTTTTATTCAATTCATTAACAAATGTCTAATATTTTAAAAAATATGATATAAAGACTAAAATTCTAACTAGAACAAGCAATTGAGCTTATTGCCTATTAAATAAAATATCTAACAATAATTAAATCAAACTTAACAAATAAATCCTAATTAATAAATCTCAACTAAAAGTTCAAAAAAATTAAACCAAAACATAAGTTAAAGCTCAATATCTCAACGGTTTGGGCTACCCTCCATCGTCTATGACCACACAAGTGCGTAAACAATGTCTCAGGTTTGGTAACTCTCTCGGGACTAGATAAACTCCCCCTTGAGTGTAGTTTGAGGCGGTTCTAATAATACTCTCAGAGATCATGATTAAGCTATTGTGATATCTTTCTAATAATCTAAGTATAGTCTAAATCTAGTTATCTAACTCATATACTAGAATTTGCTGAAGTTCATCATCTCTGGTAAAAACAACTTGTGTATCCATAGTAGCATTAGTATATTTCTTTTGTGTCAAAAATAAGGATAATGAGACAGAAATTTCAAAAGGATCATTAGGGATAAATTATTGTGTTTTATATAAAACGAGATCCTTCATATCAAAACTATGACTAAATATCAAAGTTTAATGATAGTTTAATAATATAATTATTTGATTAAATCGTTTACAACACCAAGATACAACAATTTAATGAAATTATAAGGAGTGTTTATTTGCATGTTATGTGTTTTTGTCTATGAATTTATATGAGTTGTCGAATGGTTGTTTATGGTTTTTAAAATTGTTGGATGGTTGTTTATGGTTCTTGGAATTGTTGTATGGTTGATACTTGTATATGAAATTGCATAGCTTGACTTATTTTACATGGTGACCAAGCTATTTATAGACCTTGATCACATCATCTTACATCTAAAGAGTGGAAAATAATGTTGCAATAAAGTTGAAGTGCCTCATAGTGTGTGAAGTATCTTGGTGAGTGGAGAGTGTTGTGCCATTGGTGATTGATCCTAGCTTAATATTGGTGGAGAAGTTGGTGATTGATTAGGTAGAAAATAAATATTAGCTAAAAAAATGGTGTCTACTCTATATGGAAAAAGTATGTGCCATTCTTGGAAACTAAAAAGAAAAATCATTCCCAACGAAATGCATGTCCTATGCATTTCTTCTTTAAAATATGCACCTCTACTAAAATATATATATTTTACATTAGTTAACAAGATTTTGTATGTAAATCTAACAACCATAAGAAAACAAGCAAGATTTAACGACAAATGAAAGAAGAAAAGAAATGGGTTGGCACAAAAAACAAAACATGAGAGAAAAAAAAAGATCTCGAAAGCACACTAAAACTCTGATGAGTACACCCCTCTAACCATCATAAAGATCTTGAAAAGACAAATTTATAGACACCAAAGAAGGCCATTTGAGGAGTTGGAAGGAGCCACATGCATCGCCCAAATAGGCGTTGACCTACTCATCTAGCGCGTGCATTGCAAGCGCTGGTAGAAAGCCTACTGATTGTTTGGGCATCCTAATCTGAACCTAAACTCGCCTCAGACTGTCTAATACCTGCTGAAACACACACCTCTATATATTTTTTTAAGTTTTAAAAAATCCCACAAACAAATTCTTTATACAGGCACAACAAACACTACCTCGAACACCAATACAAAATTTTGTATGTCAATTAGGCACCACTTTTCTAGTCATTATTTATTTTCTACCTACTCAATCACCAACTTCTACACCAATATTAAGCCAAGATTAGCCCACCAATAACACATCACTCTTCATAGACCGAAGTACTCCACACACTACAAATAGATGATGTAACTAAGTTCGATGCCACAAAGTAAGATAAGCCAAGCCAAGCCATGCAATTCATACATTAGCATCAACCACTCAACAATTCCAAGAACCATATCAATCATCTAGCAATTCCAAAAACCACCGATAACCATTCAACAATTTCAGAACCATAAACAACCACTCAACAAGTCATACAATTTAATAGACAAAAACGTAACATATATATACACACTCCTTATTTTTCTTTATCGTACATTATTTATTCCTCATATGTTTTCTAACTTAAACCCTAACTTAAACCCTGGAGTGTGTTATATTCCCGCAAGAAATTTATTTGATAGGAAAGCTTATAGATAAGTGGTCAAGCTCATTCACTTCACTAACCAAAAGATACAACCGTGGAAAGCACCAGTCTAAAGTTTTTCACGACTTCACTAGTGTCAATCATAAACTCAAATTAATGGAACGTTTACTCATGTTATTCAAAATTATAGGGTACATAATTGTCCAACCAACTTAAGATCTAACCCAATAAAAGATCTAACCCAATAAAAGATCTGAATCGCTAGATCATCAAATCAAATCAATTGACATTAATTTTTTTAATGAAGGATCACCATGACGTGATTTTGATTTTTCTTTTCCTTTTTTATATCTCATGGTTAACTCGATCATATTTGAATTAGGTTAAGTTATATTGGTTAGATCAATCAAGTCAACCAAGATTTGATCAGGTTAATCAGGTTTGACCGGGTGGGCTGATTTAATTTCAAGCCTAGTTCGGGTTTGGCCTTAGGTCACCAAGTTCATAGGTCAACCCACCGAATCAAGTTTGATAATTATGGTAGGGTACAATCTGATTTCACTTAGTCCTAACTCAATCCTCGATCACACCGATCTTGATTCAAAATGTCTTGGACTAGTATTAGTTAACTCTAAGTGTCTTGGTCTTAATCTTAGGCTCTTTAGATCCAAGATCATTTTGATTCTTGATAGCCCAAGATTCAATCCCAAACTTGTCTCGAGCCTAACCCTGTCCCGAGCCTAACCCTTGATGTTTGGGACCTAATCCTAGCCCAACCCCTGCCATCTTAGACTAGTCTTGGCCTAACCCCTTAGAACTTGAGGCCCAATTCTCAAATCCGATCCCAATCCAAGCCTAGCCCCTAACATTAGGACCTGATATCAACCCAACCCCTCGCCCCAACTTTTGGGCCAGTCTCTTCAAATCTCTAGGCACCTTTGATCTAGTCTCAGACTCTCCCCAACTTAGTTTCATCCTAATCATGACCTAATTTCTACATTAGATTAATAGTGTAAAAACAAGTTCTGAAAACATTTAAGAAAATTTTTGTTTTTAAAAGTTTTGAAACTTATTGTCAATTTTTATTCATCAAAACAAAAATAAATAAAAAAACACATTTTCATATCTTGTTTTCAATTTTTTGAAAACAAAAATAGAAAACAAAAATCAAGGGGTGACTTGGGTCAGGTTCCGAGAGTAAAAACTATAAAACCCATTGATGCTCTCTAAAGCCTTCCTTTAGTCAGATACATTACTGCAATGGCCTATATTAATGTGCTCATTAAATTGAAGCTGCCAAAAAAAATCCAAGTGAACTGGTATTGGCTCCTCACTAGCACTTTCCCAGAAAGCAAATGTGGCACAATTTTCCAAGAGCAAGGTACATACCAAAAGCAAGCATAAAGCTGTATCCCGGGACTCAATGCAGTATTGCTATCCCCTGACCTGGAGTTCAAAATGCGACAGGAACTTTCCACGTTCACTAGGTACTTAGAAGCGGAACCAAAGAGATGACAGAACAATAAATAAACAAATGGGAACTCGATCAAGACTATTGGTAATGGGGTAAACGAAGCATTTATTACCAGAAGCAAAACTGAAAGCAATAACTAAGCATGTCATTAAAATTCCTAGTGAATACAAAGGTAGAAATGCAACCAAGCCAACAAAAGGCGACGGGCTCCCTTTATATGGTTCTACCACTCGCACTACTCCATTCTTCACAACACTAGAGAAAGGTGCAAGGTCAGATTCTGGCCAACCCAAAACCAAGATTAAATTGACATTTTGATGAATGCAATCAAAGAGTGCACCCAAAGAGATGAAGAGAAACAGAAACATCCTCTGGCAAAATTAAACCAAGAACGTTTCCACTTTCATAGATGCAAAGGGAGGTACACACTTTGGAAGCAAATTGACCATGACAAGCTCATAAAGCATGACATTATGTACACACTAGGTTTCTGTAATTTTATGTACATACAGTATTATTATGTTAATCAGCATTTCTTGTTGTCAGTGCAATGAACAGTAAATAGGTGGGTTATAAAACATTCATCAAACATCCCTTACCTTAAGCTTGATTTATGTGAGTGAATTTGATGGTTTGTTTGGGCTCGATGGAACAGTGCTGAACTTGTGAACCAAGACCTTGAAACATGGCAAAAATATTATGTAGAGTGCAGCCAAAATAAAGGGTGCTGCTACTAGCCATCCCAACAGCTGCAAAATCATTGTGATGACATTAATTATCACATAAAATAAAATGCCTCTGAAAGGGAATAAAATAAATATTAAAAAATGTCTATAGCCACATGGATTTCTCGTGAGCTCCAAATCTCAACCCGTATAGAAGTGCAGAATCATCCCAGTGGTTCAAGGAGGAAACTGAAAAGAACAAGTCAAAGCATTGCAGATCCACTACAGTTACTGGACATTCTATCTAATCTAAAATTTTACAACAATCAGCACTGGGAGTCAAATTAGGTGAGCAGGCATATCAACTGATCGCCGGAGTTAGTGCAGTATAAATTGACAGTATAAGCTGCAAACTATATAGTGATTAGAAGTTCAAGGTTGTTGTTTGCAACAGTTCAGCTTACTACATCTTGTGATGTGGAATGAAAGATAAGAAACTTTGTTGTTGAAAGAATGTTGGACATGCCAAAGCAAGTGCCAAGGTATCTTTTATTTGTTGTCCACATTTAGAGTAGTTATGACCAGAAACATGAAGAAGACAAGGAGGAACTTTATTTCCTGTTTTGTCAGAAGCTGATTAGCTGCAAAAGATGGTCGCCTTTTAAAAGTGATTTCCTGCTTAATTTGTAACACATCTAATCCTCCTTGTTCTAATTTGAACTAATGGTACGTTGGACTTTGTCTGCACATTTTGAGGGAACAGGGGTTTCTACTTCTTCATTATTTGTTAATGCACATGCCCTAATTAAAAAAAAAAATTACCATTCACATTCTCTAGACAGTGAATAATTAATGTGACAGCATCTTCATAAACTGAATGGATTTTGTACTTCTGGGTGCTGGTTGCATGCACATAATTCAAATAAGATCCATCATCTTGTATGTGGCTCGAATTCTTTAATCATCTTAACAAAAATTTAGTTATGTACATCGAGAACATTAGCTCTGTATCCCACCTCAGACACCAAAACCTGTGCTAGATTACTAACCTAAAGAAACCAAAATCCTCCAACCATCACATTGTAGCACTCGAGAAATTCATTCACAAATACAGACCCACTCTATTAAAACCTTACACTATGAACAAAACATTGAAGTCGCTAATTAGATGGTTCTATGGAGGCATCCTCAACATTCATCCAGCACGTTGGATTAGCATTATTAGAAAATGCTGCTATCACTTGTACCAATTTGGTGTGGTCTTGGATCTTGGTTTAAAAATACATTTCCCAGAATTGTTTACACTTCTTATCAACCGAGCCTCTTTTATTAATAATGCCAGTCTGCAGATAAGGCATTAGGGAGAAAGGGTACAGCAATCTGGGACCACAAGCCAAGTGGAGTACAAAATAAACATTTAAAGTTGTTCAAGCTCAAGTTTGTCAAAATGGGATCATATTTGAAAACAAACTCTAGCTTAAGCTGAGGAAGATAAACTATGATCCCCTCAATCCTCTCAGAGATTGAGCACACAGCTACCGATGTTGAGTATTTTACTCCATGTGGATATTTGATTGTCATATTACCCAACTGATTATCTAGAGGCTGTCATCTAGAAATTATTCCTTTCCAGGATTACTATGTTTTGAAGGGTTTGAACTATTTGAACCAAGAGATGTTTTGGTGCTTCTATTATTTATATAAGAGTTTCAATGAGAATAACAATAACCTTCTCATATCTAAATGATCCCTTGGAACACCATATCTCCTGACTTCTAAATTCAATGCTCTGCTTTAGTATGCTGACTCCTTTCTTCATCCCAAGATGTTTACCCTAAATACTTAAAGAGTTTAATGTCCAGTGAAGGTAAACACTGGAGTACAATTGCGTTCATTCATGTGAGATAGAGAGTAAGAGTGTTGGTTAGAACCAATATGGCTACTTACAGCATGGGCAATACTTAATATAACTTCACGCGAAGCTTGTCCTGTCAAAACCTTTTTCAATGCATCGGACGTCAAAGGAAAAGGAGGTCCACCAGAAATAACTTCGCCAAAGCGCAATAAGGGCACCACCAAACTTGAAAAGGAAAAACATAAAATCAGAATTCAGAAAAGAAAAACAAATCTAGTACATACTTAAGGCGCTGCAATGCATGCAAGTACAAAAGAACAAGAAATTGAAAATGTTAATTATCAAGTCCAAATGCACATCAAAGCTCCTTTGAGCATTCAGAGACCAAATCACCAAATATTTCCTTAAATCTTTGACTGACTGCCGCAGTATAAATAGATAATTAATCAGAAAATGTGGTAGAAAATGGATCAATGCCAGGTATAATTTTTTTCTTTAAAAAAAAATCACGCAATGTCAACGATGAAGATGGATACGATACCATGATCCATTCCAGGAAGAAAGCAGAAATACCTTAGCTCTATGGGAGTAGCGATGAAGTTAGCTAACAGCACGGTGGGAGCATGGCAAAGAGATCCAAGCAACGCAATAGCCAGTCCACAAAGCAGAACGGTAACACCTGCCAATCATTTCCAAGAAATTTCATTAAATAGCTTCAAGAATCTCATCAAGTTTATCCACAGAACAAAATACATACATACCGCATATAGGAAATATTCCGAGAGCAATACCAAGTGCCGTTGAGAAAGCCAATTGCTTCGGCTCTAAACCCCTGCCAATAAATAAATAAAATAACACCACCACAGAACCTCATCTATAAAAAATTAGATTCAAGAGAAGCTACCTGCGAAGGATTTGATAGAGGGGATCCACGATCTTCTTGTCAAGCCAGGCCAGCAATCCCATCGCCGGCATCGCCATTTTTTCACTTCTTTTTCTATATTATTGATTAAAACTACACGATAAAACACTTTCTTTTCTTCTTTTCTTCGAGGAGAATCAAACACTGTATTTAATTCTCATTTCCCTCTTAAGATATTAACAGATTCTCTTCCTTTTTTCTTTTTCTTTTTTGGTATTTTGTATGACTTTTTAGTCTTCAGTTCAGCGAGAAAAGAAAGGTAGTTGAAACTTAAAACACTTTTGTGTTCAGTCTGTATGCCTGTGACAACATCAGGGACGCCAATTGTTTGTGCCCTTCTGCGATGAGGGTACGTTATGTCCTTTTCTTCTTTTGAAAGCACCCCGTATTGTCACTATTGTGTGGGTGAGATGCACAGATTATTATTTCTCACTGTGCTTGTTGTGTGTGAGACTCTCCATCTGACGTCAATTTTTGCCATTGTAATTTTTTATTTTTTAGATTTTATCTCCGTACAAATACAATATTCTTATGAATTATTTTCTTTTTAAAAAATCTAAAATAACTAAGCACTTTAAACCTAAAATCATACTTATTAAACTTGAATGGATCAGTAAATTGACCTAGAATCTAATGGTTGAATCAGTTAGGTAAAATAAAAAACTATCTAGAATAAAAATTTGACAAACACGATTGATTCAGAACCTGATCAAACTCGGATGAGACCTGATATTTTTTTTCAAATATGGTTTTTCTTCTATACCTCTCTTTTTTTATATTTTTTAGTTAGTTATTAACACTTTTTAAAATTCACTATATAAATATTAGAAAAATATTTTATTTTTTAAATATAGGATTTGCAACCCTTTAATAATATATATATACTTTATATTTCCAAGAAAAAAATTATTTTTATAATATAGAATTTGAAATTTTTTCGTATATATAATCTAAGTTGACAAGAAAAAAATTAAGTTTTTTTAATGTGAGATAATTTTTTTTGTTTATATACTTTAATTTAAAAGGATAACATAATATATTTTTAATATAAAATTTAAAGTCCTTTAATATATATATTTTATGTTTATAAGAATATTTTTTTAATGTGGAATAAAAAAAATTTAGTTTAAATACTTCAATTTAGAAAGATAAACAATACAAAATTTTTTAAAATATTTTTTTAGACTTTATAATATATATAATTTATATTTATGTTAATTATTTTTTAATTACCAAGAAATCTGGACCCACCTTTTTATTAGAGTCAACCTCCGGCTCAGTTTTTATAACTATGCCTAGAGTGCTTTAAATGTGGATTTTAATAGTTCAGTAACGATTATACCCTTCATTCTGATTGAAGGTTTAATTGTGTTGATAGCGTAGTGTGGGGTTTTCGCATTGCCTTTTTGCCTTTTCCTTCTGATCTTTTGAGACGTGGCAAGCTTTTATCCATGTTTTTTTTTCCCTTTTGTTCTGGTCTTGAGCTTATCGTTTCTGTTTCGTTTTCGTTTTCATTTCCTCTGAAGAAGAGCAGGGATGAAACACAGGTTGGAGAAAAATGGAGAAGGATGCCGCATCGTAGATAAGAGAATACTGCCGAGAGAGGGTGAAGGTGGTGCTGTTGGCAGTAGTGGTTCTTCTCCTTTTTCTAACACAAACTGATAGACGAAAGCCGAAAGAGGAGGCACCACACAAGAAGAAAAAGGGGGGGGGGGGTGTCAAGGAAGCCATGATGATAAAGAGAAATCTACAGAGCGATGGCCTTGCTCTCGCGTCACTGATGATGAGGATGGTTTTTAAGGTTTTAGGCATAGTACACCTTTCTAAGTTTTATTTTATCGAGTTGTGTTTTGTTTTGGTATTTGACTCATTAATATGTTTTTTATTTTTAAATATTCAGACATGTACTTTACTGCTTTGGGTTTTTACCAAGGTCTACTTAAGTTGTGGTGCAAATTGTAATATGCTATACAGAAATTGAAATATAATTTATGAATTATGAATTTCCTGGCAGGTTGGGGAACATCAGGAGGATTTTGTTGTGGGAGATAAGAACTGAAAGATGAGGTTCGAATTTATACATGGATGATGTTGCTCTTCGCGGGTAATTGATATGGTGGGTTGATAAGGTGTTGAATTGCTTTATTCCTAAATATTGAATGGAAATTTTGGTTTCCTGTTAGAATGGAATTGTGGATGCTCTGAATTGGTTTCTTTGTATCTTGCCTGTAATGTGTTTGACAAGGATTCTGAGAAAGTTGACCTTTCTTTTTCATTTTTATTTTTAGTTTTTAAATGTTTAATGGAATATAATGTTTTCTACATGTTGGGTGTTCGAATTCGCATAGAGATTTATTGTGCTGATAGAAGAGTCCATGTTGATCCCTGTTGTTTTGGGATATGATTGGAGGAAACAGTTTGTTTGGCCCTCTCTTAGTGTCTAGGTTTTAATTCTGGTTTTAATATAATTTTAATTGCTTTCCATCAAGTGTAAAAGGAAACATCTTGATGATCAATCAAGTCAAACATTCATTTGAGTCACAGCATGGGTCTCTACTGTTAATTTATTGAATTGTTTTATTTTTATTTTTATTTTTATCAGGTACAAAGGAAACATGTATATGATATTAAGCAATTGATTTTAACCAGAGATGGTGGTAGTTGTTCTCAACATGTATTCCAGTGAGTGCCCCTTTGACTTTCAACATATTTTGTGACTTGAATTGCTATTTACATTTTCCATGTATGATAGCTTCGTCGTTGTTTTTGCAATGCTATAATGGCTTTCACCTTATACTCTTATGCTTCACATAGTCTGAGTGAAGATAGTTCAGTGTGTTAAAACTTGTTGCTATGGTTGTTGTTAATTGGAATTCTAATTCAATATGCACTCCGGAATTGATGACATTCAAGTTTGATCCTCCATGATGACCATACAAGAATAATTCTCTCATATCTCTCCTCAGGATAGTAGATATTGCTGGGTGGTTTGGTTGATTGTATTGCATAGGAAAAAAAGATTGAATATTAAATGTTGACAAAAATGTAAAGTGAATAATATCTTTTCATGTTGCAATTCTCTAGATTTGTGAGGGTCAAATTTGAGAGGGGAAGACCTGATGTCAACCTCAACACTGAGTAGTAGTTGTTTTTGTTGGGGATTCCGGCTCCTCTATGCGCGGACCGGTGATGTTCTGATAGTTGCCCATTAGAGGCTAAGCACGCTGACACAATATTTAACGTGGTTCGGCAGATCGCCTACATCCACGGGAGATGTCCATATTATTAGAGATAGAGAAATGATACAATACAAATACATGGAGAAAGAGGATCACTTCACTCAAACTCTACTTCCAACTTTCAGCTGCTGCAATGGCAGTAGGGTTGCTGCCCTCGGCAACCCCTCTTTCTCTTTTGTTTTATCTACTGCACTCACAATCTCTCTCACAAACTTTGTTGCTCTCTCTTGGTGCCTATTTATAGGCAAGAATGGTGCCACCAGCTCCAGCTTTTCTTCAATAATGGTGACTGCATTAATGATGTTACACCATTTTGTCAATGGTTGGTGCAACTACCATTGTAGGCTTTTGACAATGGTAACCCTCTTTTCCTAGGGTAGGCTGCGCAAGTTGTTGCCCATTAATGACAATATCCCAACAATTGCCCATATAAATGTCAGGGGGTGATTGTTGGGATATTGCTATTAATAGGCAACAACTTGCGCAGCCTACCCATAGGAAAAGAGGGTTACCATTGTCAAAAGGCTACAATGGTAGTTGCACCAACCATTGACAAAATGGTGTAACACCATTAATGCAGCCACCATTGTTAAAGAAGAGCTGGAGCTGGTGGCACCATTCTTGCCTATAAATAGGTACCAAGAGAGAGCAGCAAAGTTTGTGAGTGCAGTGATCCTCCTCCTACATGTATTTGTATTGTATCATTTCTCTATCTCTAATAATATGGACCTTTCTCGTGGATGTAGGCAATTTGTCGAACCACGTTAAATATTATGTTAGTGTGTTTAGCCTCCAAGGGGCAACTATCAGAACACCACTGGTCCGTGCATAGGGGAGCTGGAATCCTCAACAATTGGTATCAGAGCACATGGTTTAAAGTGGTGTTTGATTTTTTGCTCAAAAATGAAAGTTGTCAAAATTGTGTTTTGACCATACCACTATGTAGAGGAGGAAGAGACGAAGCCACTGGTGAAAACCGCGTTGGAAACGCCGTCACGCGCCGGTAAGGTTGCTGGCCACGCGTGTCGCCTGTCTTCGCCCGAATGAGCTGACCCGACCCGAATACCAGACGACTTGACCCACTAGACTGACCTGGATAAGGATGACGTAACTGTGACGTCATCATGCACAGTAGACATGCCAAGGATGACGTCAGCATGCACAGTGACATGCCATGTTAGCAACTAGTCAGCTGACACGTCAGCAAAGTGGGACCGACCTGCCACATCATCAGACCGAGCCGAGCTAAGCCTGGCCAAGCCTGGTGGAGCTAAGCTGAGTTGTAGCCGAGCCGTGAGCCGAGGGATAGGATCCAGTGTAGCGGACTCTACGTGCAACTGGATCTGATATTGAATCTGGGTCGTTTATTAGGCCAGAATTGTTTTGATCAAATCTTAGCCGTCTGAAATGCGATTTGGACGATTTCAGACTTGTTTCTAGCTAATTTGATCGTTCTGGATGCAATAATACGGTCCGATCGTTGAGATTTAAGACCGAAAGTGGTGGTGGTGAAGTAACAAAAGAATTGCCCGATCAGGAGGCATCTGAAGGTCATCATGGTGGTCGAAGGAGATGAAGAAGAAGTTGCACACATTTGCCCAATTATGTGTGCTGAATTGATTAGTGGGGAATTTTTTAGATGCCTTGAGGGAAGGCAAAAATTAGGACACTCTGGACACCCGATCATGTGGAGGATTTGAGGTGTAGAGTGAAAATTGATTTAGACCAATCTTGACGAATTTAAGAAATGGTAGTCTAGCCAGATGTTGAGAAATCATGTATTAAACCAGTATATTCCAGATCACTTGTAAAGGAAAGCCACAACAAACCTAGCAAATGGTTGTATATACGGGAAGACAGTACGATGGATAGATATGACCTAAAAAGTTCTGTTTAGAAGGTTGGGTTTTAAGCGGGACCACTGTGACCCCTCCAATCTTACCTGGGAACTTGCTTAGTGAAAGGATTATCCATACGGTACTATTTTTGTATATATAGCAGTTTGTAATGAAACGGTTGAAGATTAGTAGGATGACGACATAAGGGAACAATTGGGTTCTGTTTGTTCAAGGATCTGATAGAGTGGTGATTTCTCCAAAAAGGTTGGATTCAGTGACTAATTTCTTGGAGGGTAGAATTGATGAAGACCTTGATAATGGAAGAGAAATACAGCAAGAGGATAAAGATTGACACCCTATTTTGACTTGGACAGATGTTGTGAGAGGATGAGCTGCTATCAAACATAAGCAAAGAATAGGAAAAATCTGGAGAATAGAAATTGCACGAGGGCACCCAAAGATTGTGCAGGAGTATCTGTAGGATCCAACGAGGTACTGTAATGAGACAACAAGTGCAAGAAGTGTTCCCAGAAGAAGCTCAGAGCAGAGATATAGAAAAGTTGTACAACAACAAATCTCTTATGCTCTTGATGAAGACAACAAGCGAAGACCTTTTCAATGCATGCAAGGATGGAAAGAGAGCTTTTGCAGAGGCACTTAATTGAGGGGGTGCAAACGCGTGTGATGAAAAGCGACTGCCTATGATGAAAAGCGAAGACACCAAAGAGAGTTGGTGTAGGTGGAGCTGTCAAGTGCGATGATGAAAGATGCAGAAGCTCCAAACATAGAAATTGAGGTGGAGGATTGCGAGGAGTATACCGCAACTTTCTCTTTCTATGTAATCAGTGGCAGTGATCTCTCATAGTCCACATGGTGGTAGAGAATTGTTTAGAGCCACTTGGAAGCATCTCAGCTAAAGGAGGATACGACCGCTTATGAAAGGCGAAGACACCTTAGAGGTGTAAGGACCATGATAGGAGCCCCAGTTCAGACCGCCTTATGACAACAGGTGAAGACACCTTAGAGAAGGTGTGAGGGCCATGAAAGGAGCCCAGTTCAGAACAACCCCAAAACCAATGTGATGGCTAAATATGAGTGGACAGGTGTATAGCCAATGAAGTGGTTATGACGAGCATGGAGACAAATGCAACATTGACTTTCATGGATACTCATGTTAAAGATCAAAGAGCTAGAAGACAAATGCCTTGGACAATAAGTGAGTGACTTATGGAGCATTAAGACGCGACTGCTATATAGGAGCAGAGGGCATGCGCAGGTTCCTGCAACAAGTTGACTCTTGTCAAGGTGGTGAGCTCGGTGAAGGTATTGTAATGCTCAGAGTATCAAGACATATGGATCAACTTTTAATGGGCTGCCCCCATAGGTTAAAGGTGAAGAGCTACCTGGACTCTTAAGACTAAGAGCGAGAGACTCTTGGAAAAGTAAGGCGTTGTTTCTAGGGTGGAATAGAGGGCAGACGCAACTCCTGGATGCGTAGACTCTTGGAAGAGTGGTGAGCTCGTGATCATATTGAGATGCTCAAATAATGACTGTTGCACTTGGGAATAAAAATTTCTTTTTGAGGGGGTGTTGTAAGCCTTGATGTGAGGCTTGGTGAATCATTCCGAATCGAGCATGGTTAATATTCCAAACCGAGCATGGTTGATACGCTCGAAAGGGAATGTTCCCAAAGACAAGCGACAACACTTCAGATGTGAAGTGACAGACCATCTGGTTATAGTGATCCTTTTATGTGAGAAAAGGTGTGCTTTGGTGACTGGTGATTGAAAGGTGTGGCAAGTATCTGTAAACTTGGTCGGAGACGCTCTCAGAATGGTAAGCTTGGAAGAGCTGCAAGATGCAAGCTTGTGCTGAAGAAGCAAGAGGACAATTGCCCATATAAATGTCAAAGGGGGTGATTGTTAGGATATTGTCATTTAATGGACAATAACTTGTGCAGCCTACCCTAAGAAGTAGGGTTACCATTGTCAAAAGGCTACAATGATAGTTGCACCAACCATTGACAAAATGGTGCAACCCATTAATGCAACCACAATTCTTGCCTATAAATAGGCACCAAGAGAGTAGAACTGTGAGAGGGTTGAAGAGAGAGAGTGCAAAGAATGTGAAGAGAACAAGAGAGAGGGGCTGCCAAAGGCAGCAACCATGTTGCCATTACAGCAGCAAGAGAGCTGGGAGTTGAGTTTGAGTGAATGATCTTCCTCCTCCATGTATTTGTATTGTATCATTTCTCTATCTCTAATAATATGAACCTCTCCCGTGGATGTAGGCAATTTGCCGAACTACGTTAAATATTGTCTCAGTGTGCTTAGCCTTCAATGGACAACTATCAGTACACCACCGGTCCGCGCATGGAGGAGCCGGAATACCTAACGATTTTAGTTGGTTTTTGCCTTATGATTATTTTTTTGTTACTCTATGTATTTGTGATCCCACATGCACCTAAATTTTTATGAATTGTTAGCTCACACGAACACTCATTTTGTGAATTCTTCTTGAGATTATCTTTTTCCATTAATAGAAAGCTGTTCGTTTGGTATATGCAATGGTAGTTGCAATCTTTATGTACATGTTGTATACCTAAATCACAATTTCATTTATTAATTGCTCCTTATTTATGGATTCAAATTTGAGAGGGGAAGACCTGATGTCAACCTCAACATCGAGTAATAGTTGTTTTAGTTGGTTTTTGCCTTACGATTAATTTTTGTTACTCTATGTATCTGTGAGCTGACATGCACCTAAATTTTTTATGAATTGTTAGCTCACACGAACACTCATTTTGTGAATTCCACTTGGGATTATCTTTTTCCATTAACAGAAAGTTGTTCGTCAGGTACATGCAATGGTAGTTGCAATCTCCATGTACATGTTGTATACCTAAATCACAATTTTCATTTATTAATTGCTCTTTATTTATGGATTCAAATTTCTTCCCAGCCTCAAATGCCCTATATTAATATGGGAGAAGACAATGATACAGAACCCCATCCTGGACTTCTATACTATAATTTCCTTTAGGCAATGATATGGGGCTGGGCAGAAGTTTGGTGGCCTGCTAATTAGTTTCAGGTCCAGGGACAATCTTGCTTTGGCTTATTCTATTGAAGGCCTCTTGACCGGTTATTCCAATTCTTTTGAGTGATGGTTTGGATTTTTATCAACAGCGATGTGCCTTCCATTCATATTTAGTGGCTGTTTGGTAGTGTGGTTGCGGGTGAGGTTCACCCGCAGCCACACTACCTAGTGTTTGGTTAAAGAAAAAGCAGGGTGTTTTGCTGGTAGGGCCCATTAATATTTGAGGCTGCACCGCAGGTTTTGAAAATGCTGCTTCTCATGCTGCTGACCCAACGTTAACAGTGGAGCATGGCTCCACTATTCATTGAACAGCGGAGCCATGCTCCACTGCGCACTGTTCACTCATTGAACAGTGCGAGTGAATTTTAATTCACTTGCACTGTTCACGTGAACAATTAGTTTTTTTTTTTGAAAAACTAGTGTGCAAAGTTTTTTTTTCCTGAAAAATTAGTACAGTTAATTAATTGCACTTGTATTGTTCATGTGAAATATAGTTTTTTTTTTTTGAAAAACTAGTGTGCAAAGTTTTTTTTTTCCTGAAAAATTAGTACAGTTAATTAATTGCACTTGTATTGTTCACGTGAAATATAGTTTTTTTTTTTGAAAAACTAGTGTGCAAAGTTTTTTTTTTCTTGAAAAATTAGTACAGTTAATTAATTGCACTTGTATTGTTCACGTGAAATTTATATATATATATATATATATTTTAAAAAAATTAGTTTAACGTAAATTAAATTTATTCGTACTGTAATCTCAATTTTATTCATGATAATATTTTACTTAATTTTATTGCACGCAGGATAAATCATGATAACTGTAGTTATTGTCGAA
>Ga0325411_1000823_pt1 | contig 33427 bp, 24 predicted proteins | sample PopdelMetagenome_13_FD_206181 | JGI IMG/M metagenome (GOLD analysis project Ga0325411, IMG submission 206181) | Populus deltoides microbial communities from Bellville, Georgia, United States - Xylem-PdIQD-R4 | ecosystem: Host-associated > Plants > Phyllosphere > Stem > Wood/Secondary xylem...
TGCGGCGTTGCGGCGATCGTCCACTAATCTCAGGTAAAATGTGATGTGGTCTCTCGGGCAAATGTGGAGAGTCAAGGAATTCTTGCCTCTTATCAATAAAATATGGAGTGAGAGTCGCCACCTAATATTCTGATTACTAGGAACCCTAACTGGTCTCAGAGATTGAGTACGAAGACTAGTTGCGTAAAGGGAAGGTATTAGCACCCCAACTACGCCCTACCTAAGGTAGGCTGCATTGTTTTAATGTCTGATAAAAAAAACTATGGTCTTATTGTGTTTTCTAGTTGTTGATCTGTTTAAGGTTCAAGAAAAGCTTTCCTTAATAAAGAGGTTCTTATCTTAATGGAGTAAAACCTAACTGTTCTACGTCCGAAAAAAATAGAATTTAATATCCAGAATACGTATTACATGTAATGTCGTACCCCAAATACTAAAAGATAAACAAAATAAAAACTTTTGTTGTTTTTGAAATTTTGGCCAATGTTCTCTTGACTTTAATAAACTGGTTATTAAAGCCAAAATGCATGCTAAAATATTTTTTGCTGGTGTATGACAAACACAATATGATTTTTTAGCTTTGAGACACTTGGCCGTATGCACAAAAATATTTTTGCTTTTTCAATTTTTTTGTATTTTTTGAAAGTTTTGACGAAAACCGGGTATTTTAATATCAGATTCGTATTTTTTCAAAATGACAGAAAACAAATCGAGATTAAACAAAACAGTGTAAAACAATACACTTAGAAAATCACAAATAAAAACATTTGTTTTAATTTTTTTTGAAATGGGCCGGACTCGGCCAAGATCAGTGGGCTAGGCCTGACCCAGCCCAAAACCAAATGGGCTGGTTACTGTGCACCAACACAGTAACCAGCCCCTTCACCATTTGCATGCAAATGCAGGCAGGGGCTGAGTAAGAGGAAACAAAATGGGGCAGCAAGAGGTTACCTGGGGCGGCGGCGGCGGTGCTGTTCTCACGGTGGAGGGATTGTGGTGGCTGACGGAGCTGCTCCTTCTTCTTCCTCTCTCTCCTCTGTTTTTTTCTCTTCTTTTTTCTTTCGGTCTTCAGACCATTCTCCCTCTTCTTCTTTTCTTTTTTTTCTTCGGTCCTCTCCCTTCTCCCCTTGTTTTCTCTTCTCCTCTGTTCTTTTCTCTTGTTTTTTTCTTTTCTTTCCTTTTTCTCTGTTTTCCTTCTCTTCTTCCTCTATTTTTTTTATTTTCTTTCTCTCTCTCGGTTTTTTGTTCTTCCCCTCCTTTTTTTTGTTTTTGTGTCTCCTTTCTCCCCTGTATTTATAGGGGAGAAAAGGAGACTTACACCTTTGCCCAATCAATGACGCAGAGGTGTAGGGAGGACGGAGTGACTACTATTCAGTTGCCCCTCTACCACCCTAGGGACACCTCTCCTCCCCTAACTTTAACATTTGGAAAGCTGTGCAGGTGGAGGGTCCCTGGTTGGCGTCTTTTTGTGTCATCGGGGGAAGGGAAGGCGATGAGAAATAGGGGAGAAAAGATCTTCTTCTTCCCCTGTTTCGCGCGTCCAGGGGAAGAAAAAGACCCACAGTGCCTTCAAACCGGCACCGTTTCAGCCCCTTTTTTTTTTAATGAACAATGTATAAAACGGCGCCGTTTTGGACAAAACGCGTCATTTCATTTAAAAGAAAAGGCGGCAAAATGTGTCAGAGTTCACATTAGTCCTCAATTTGTGATTTGTTCAATTGCGTCCTCAATTGCAATTTTAATTGTAATAAATTCAATTACATCCCTGTCAAATTCAATTGCTGGCCTTGAAGTTGGCTGCCTTTTTCAAATTGGTCATTGGTCTTGAATTAGTGCAATTTGACCCTCAATTGAGAAATAACTTCTAATTTCTTCAATTTAGCCCTTGATCTGGTTTAATTACAGCCCCTTCATTTACGCGTGTTTTACATTTTGGTCCTTGGTTTCAGATTTTTTCAATCAAGTCCCTAATTGGCCATCAAACTTCAATATTTATGCAATTAAGCCCTTAATTTGACCAAATTAACTTCCAAAAATTATAATTTGACCCCAAAACTTTAATTTCCTCTCATTAAAGCCCAAATTAACTCCAAAATTAATTTTTTTGTGCCATCAAACCCTTCATAAATTCAATTAAACCTTCAATAAAATTTAATTGAGTTCATAAATGTCTGATTTTAGACTTTTCTTTCTCAAATTATATTTTCTTTATCAACAGGGCTATCATCAGTTAATAAAATACTGCCAAATTTTAATCTTTGTATTTTTAAACCTCCTCAACCAATTTTTGACCATTTTCTGAGTGCTCTTACATCCTCTTCTCATTGCTACTATTTTTTTGATAATATTTTTTGATTTTTTTTATGTTTTATTATTTTTTGTGTGGGGACCCAAAAATGGGTTACAACATTTACCCTTCTCTTTCACATTCAGTTTCACAGCTGACTCTTGCTACTGCTACAAACCTCCTACTACTGTTATCTCCTTGTAGATTAAATTGTCAAAATTTCAATACCCTCAGCAAGACCAATTGTTTATTCTATTGAAAAGAAGAAGCAAAGTGAGTTAACCCAGGATTTTAACAGAATTACTTAATTTTTTTTTTCAACCGGATCGGTTCAAGCTCTAGATTGACAATAATATGGTATCCACATAAAAAAAATACAATTTTTAATATATTTAATAAATCTTCGATCATAATAAATAAGTAAAAAAGAAAGAAAGAAACGGTTGTATCATTTGTTTTTTTAGGTTTTTTCTTTTTAAAAATTCTTGATAGAGAAGTCATAATAAAATCCTTTATTTTTTTTTATCTCTCTCATAATAGGGTAGATGCCCACACCTTATAGAATCGGAAGTGATCCAAGAAGTGCAAGCCTGTATAGATCCATCCAACCTCTTCTTCTATTTTTGGGTTGGCTACCCAATTGGGACTTTGTGCAAATTTATGTCCAAGTCTACAACTTAAACAACACATATTTATAGTCATGTTATTATTCTGGTCAAGGAAAAAAAAATAATTGGCTTTTTATGAATTTTAAAGGTCAGTAAAACATAGTTTTTGCTGATTTCTATTTGTTTTTGTTTCTTATGGTAATTTTAGTACGAAAAAGCTCTTAAGTTAATGAAATAAGAATTTTAAGGATTCAAGATTCATTAACAGGAAAACGGGATAATTGTAATATCGATATATAAGATTTATATTTTTTTAATTAATTATAATAATTTATAGTTTTTTATTTCAATATATTAATTTTTAATTTTTAATTAAATACTATCGTTCACTTTCCATTATAATCATGTCTCAACAAAATTAGCACTCGTCTTTTCCATGTTACTTTTTTTTTCTTCTTTATCAATAACAACTTTGACAGTTTTTTTTTCCCTTGTTATAAATTTCTCCTCTATGTCATTATACCCCCGCCATATGCATGATTCTGTTTCTGTCATGTTAATATCTATTTATCAGCCACCTGCATCAATGTACATGGCTGGAGATGTGGAAACAATAAGGTATATTTGTTTGGTTCTCCATTAGCTAAACAATTCTTTTAATATGAAATAGTTTTGAAGAGGGTTTGGTCTAAGAAACTTATTCAAGGTTGACATCTAACAATTTTTGTGTATTTGTAAATAAGCAATTGTAAATTGTTGACTAAATGTTATTTGTTGCTGCAAGAAAGAAGCACGCTCCTTCATTTTTTTCTATTATGAAATTTTTTGACTAAATGTTATATATTTGATGACAGTGTAAACACAAATAAATGAATGACCAGAATCAAAAGGGCAAGCCATGAAAAGAATAAATATAAATTGCCATATGAATTGGCCAAAGAAATAAAGATGGGAATCTAAAGCACAAATTCAATAACTATCAAAAGGGAAGAAAATACAGCAGAAACAATTTTGAATACAAACTCCTAACAAGCAACGCCTTTGTTGGTTGGTTAAAAAGCAAATGGAAAAAAAAGAGAAGCTTGTCTCACAGTCCAACAAAGCAAGAAAAAGACAACCATTAATCTTGCAGATCAATAATACATGCACATACCAGCAGCGTAAAGCAAGAATGCCTTAACATGAACAAAGCAGCAACCCAGCAACCTAACCGAAAAGAAGGCTAGAAAAGCTCAACAAATCTGCTGAAAACAAAGGAACCACACAGATTAATTATGGATGCATAAGAAAACAAACTAAAAAAAAATAGTAAGAGAGGCAATGAAAAGAGGGGAAAAAAACTAAACTGATGGTGCAACAACCAGCAAGAGAGGCAATGAAGAAAAATAAAAAGAGAGTCCAACAACTGATGGGCAAAGAAATACACAGACCGGAAATAGACAAAGCAAAAGAAAAGACATTTGGCTGTAAACTAAAAAAGAACAGGTCATTTTCAATTTCTAGTCACATAAAATACAGAGGACAATTGTTGCACAAAGTGCAAAATCTTATCTCTAACCAACATGATAATATTTCCCATGCAAACCAGACAACCCTCCTCCCAATATAAAGAGACCAATGTGACAGCAAATAGGATACATTTTGTAATAGTAAATAGGATACATTTAATGCATACTGCCCACTAATTTAATTAACAATGCAAATCAAAAGAAAACAAAGACAAGGCTGCCAGCAAATAGAATACATTTAATGCGTACTGTCCCACTAATTTAATTAATAATGCAGAAGCAAAAGAAAAGAAAAGACATGCGTGCACAAATGAAAAGAACATATATGCAGGCTGAAACAACTGTTACAATCCACAGTTGCATGAGTCTGAATGAACAAGAATACCGCAACATGATTTAGTTTTTTTTTTTGGTTAATAAATAAGGAAATCCATCACCATGGAATGTCTAGCTGGCTGATTATGCCTACTGTGGCCTTCCTGACTATGATTTTAGAATGGCATCTGATCTTTATAGATTAGCCAGCCACGTTTTTGGAGTTGGTAAAAGAGGGGCATTATGTTGCCTTCTTGTCATTGCCATGATTTGTGGAGACCCTTTTTACAAGGTGGCTTCATTTTTAGGCCTGACCCGTTTGTTATTAATCGGTAGCAAATTCAAGTAGAATAATATATTTTTTTTCTTAGGCAAAAAGCGAACAGTGATCCAGGCATTTACTATACTCTTTTTGTTGATGGATTATGTAAAGAAATAACATCAATCTTCTAATTATATATATTAAATAAAATATTTTAGATGTTGATGGAAAATTTCTAATTTTTCAAAATATATTTCAGACTCAATAGAGAAGGTAAAGGAACTGTTAACAAGTTGCAATTGCTAGTCTACTCAAACAAAATTGTATCATTGACTATCTTCCCAACATTTCTCTTCCCCTCTAAGCATGCTGCAAGTAATTATGCACTGTATATAAATATTATTGAACTTTTATTATGAGCTATGCCAAAATAATATTGATGAGCTAGTTTATCCTTAAGGAATTAGGTTAACTGAGGAAAGTTTCGTAAAAAGGAAAGTTAAGTTAAACTAAATTGAAAGTCAAGTGACTCAGTTGTATCTCCTTGTCTTCCTCCCTATGTTAGTATACACCAGATAATATCTGCGCTGTGCTGCAAAAAAAAAAAAAAAAAAATTCATGTATTATTAATATATTTTTTAGCAAAAAATAAATAAATAAATAAAATTATGTGAAGGTTGATCTGATGTGACATAATTGATTTTTTAGGTCTAGAAACAACTTGAACGATCGATAAAAATATAGCTTGACTAAAAAAAATCAAGATAATATTATTTTTTTAATATTGAGACGATAACATATTAGGTCTCCATGGATTCACTCGGATCAACTCAGGTTAACCTATCAAATCTCTAACCCAAGTCATGAGATCCTAATAACCTTCTAGAAACCAAATAAAAAAAAATCATTAAACCCATTTCCAAATCAATTCAATATTGAAGGATAAAATTGAAATCAAAATTCAATTAGAAAAATGAGTCGAGCCAACCCGGATTAACCTGTAAAAACTTAGTCATAAGACTGGGATAACCGCTTAGAAAGAAAATTGAAATAAGTTATGAAACTTAATTCTCATTCAACTCAATGTTAAGGATGAAATTGAGAAAAAAATTAATTAAAAAAAAAACATGAAAAAACCACTTTAGTCAACTTGAGTTAACCGACTTAACCCATAACTCGAGTTATGAGATCGTGATAACCCCATATAAAATAAATAAAAAAAATAAAATCAAATTCTCAATCAATCCAATGCTGATGGATGAAGTTGAAAAAAAATAAGCCGAGTCAACCTGTGTTAACTTGTCAAACCCGGGTCATAAGACTGAGTTAACTACATAAAAAATAAATCAAAACAAATTATAAAATTAAATACCTATTAAACCTAACATTGAAAGATGAATTTGAAAAAAAATACATTGAGGATTAAATTGTAAAAGGCCAACGTATATTACTACCCCTATAGTGAAATGCCAAAGGCCTTTTAGTAAACCTTGATGTTCAAACTATAAAAGGCCAAAGCTTTTCACTATTCATCGCTACAATGAAATGCCAAGGTTTTGTAATATATGTTTATAATAGTTATTAAATGGATTTGGTGTAAATTTAGTCCTTCCAATTTAAATGAAATTATAACTTAATACCTTTATTTTATAACCAATATTTTAATACTTTTTTTATTAAATAATGCTTTTAGTTTACTAATAAATATCCAAAATGCCTTCTAATCCCTATATTGTAACTTTGTCTCATCACCAACATAGTTTCATAATGTTGTTGCCTTCGACAATAATATCAAATATAAAAATCATTTTAAATAAATATATTTTTTCCAACAAAAAAGATTTTATACACAGGTTTTTTCGACATATTTTTGTAGTTAAAAGAATTCTAATGTAAACCAAAACATTTATGTGTACATATAATAAAATTAATTGAGAACTATGTGTGTTAATAAATGAAAAAAAAAAGTCATGAATGATAACAAAAAATAAAAGAGGAAAAATTAGATCAAGATATTAAATCTCGCAAGACAAGATATTTATCTAGTTTTGTTTGCTAATTTTTTTATTCGATCAAACAATAATAGAAATAGACGCATATTTTAAATTGATTGAATAAAATAAAAAGAAAAAATACCTTGCAAAACTGCACATATTAGAATAATCATTTGAAAATAAATATTTTTATTTCTAAAAATAAATTCCATCTATACGAAAAATTAAAAACAAAATATAGATGGACCAGAAAAATCTCTTAAAAAACTAAATTCATACAAAATAACAAAAAATAATTGTCATTTAAAAAATGCTCTATAAACAAAAAAAAAAAGATGAGGCATTAATCTAAATATAAATAAAAGTTATTTGAACGTAACTTGAAATTAACATCTAGTAAATATAAAAGTGGTTACTACTCATTTATTATAATATTTTTGTATGTGTTGCAGTTCCATTACATATCACTAAACATGGCTGATATTGATATTAGAGATAATTTAGTTAATTAGGTATATTATTATTCATATTCACTTCTTATGTATATTTAGTAGAATCTCTTATTTTGTTTTGTAATTAATTATTTTATAATCACTTAAACCTAGTTCTTTTATGCTTACTTTTCCAATCATTTAACAATGTATATACATATATAAATCTTTTGTGAACCACATGTTTAATGTAAATTGGTAAATGGTGAATTATGTGTTATTATGAAATGTTGATATAAAGATTATTTATTAATGATGAGATGAAGATTTAATAAAGTGGAGGTATGTTTGAGGCTACCATGTAAAAATATGGTAATGTGTTATATGTAAGTTATAGTGAGATAAAATTTTGTGTAGAGTTTTGTATAGAAAAAACTATGTTGAAATTTCATAAAATATGTTAAAGCACATAATTAGTTTGATGTAAAAATAATATGAAATATGACATGGATATTGCTAAGACTAGAAATTATAGAATGAAGAATCTAGTAGCATTGTAGATAAAATCAAGTAATGTAAACATGTAAAAAAAACCATGTTGAAAATGTTACTTATATTGGTTTGATTCTCAATCAATACCAAATATATTCAGGTTGTTGTAATAAATATTAAGACATATTAGATAACAAAATGTCATAAGGAAAGAAAATAATATTAGGGGTTATATATATATGGCCTTACTTTTTTTTTTTATTAACGTGGGTGTCTTGACCAGCTTGCGCGTACCTCGACTAATCCCACGGGTCTTGAAGTTAACGACCATGTAAGTTTCCAGTGAGACTCGAACTAGTGATCTTTAGAGAGCAAACCTAGAATCTGACCAATTGAACTACACCTCTCAGGGTTTAAATGACCTTACTTTTCATTTACATACTATTAGTATTTGGTTATAATTAGTGTGAATCAAATAATGGGTTGTTACAGGAATGTTATTTTGTGATCTTGGAGTCTCTATACTGTCTTCTTTTATTTTATATATGGTGTGACAATGCTAGTGTGATTACCGTTGCTTCAAATTCATTTTTTGATGCTTATTTAATGCATACACCAAGTATAATAAAGTTGATAATGAAAAAATAATTAATAAAGATATTTTGGTTTGCCATATTTCCATAGAAGATCAACAACTAACTAGTTGATGTCTTTAATTATAAGGGACAAACATCACCACACTTTACACTAATTATGCGTTCCAAATTAATGGTATTTGATCTCCCTATTCATTTATGGGGTGTTATTGTATCTGTTTCTTCACCTACATAGTATCTTGATGCTTACTCTACTCAACAACCAACTGCAAAAATCTCCTTTAATTACACAACAAAATAAATAGTTCTCAAGTATATATATTCCATATTTTATCTCCTTGGATCACTCCCATTTGTCACATTGCATGCCTATTTATTTCGATCAATATAACATTACATTTCATGTTGGCAAAACCTCTTTTTTTTTTTTTTTTTTATCTATCTTTCACAGTATTCACCCTCATGCCTTGTCCTGTATACTGAGAACCGAACCACGATGACAGTTGCTTGGTTGGAATTGGGAGTGGAAATATTGGAAATAACATCAGGATACGTTTCATGTAATTGGGCTAAACATTATTTAAATAATGGCCATTTAATATTACACTGTCGAGCTTGCCTGGATAATAAATAATAAGCTTAAAAGCTGATGGGACAAAACCTAACCAGGGATGCAATGCAACAGAGACAATAACACTAGCTAGCTTCTTGGTTTCTGCTATATCTGAGATCATTTGGAGCATTCACTGCATGTGCTTGTCTTCTCTTAATTAGCTCCAGAAAGAGAAAGGTAAACTGCAAGACACAAAGCCAGCAAAAGCGAAGGATTCTCCTTGTTTTGCAGGGGGGAAAAAGGGTTTCCGCACTGGAGAGCTGGTATCTCCCTTTTCTGTGGACTGTATTTGTCTTGACCGTTGACTCTTTCTTGAGGTGGATCCCATCTTCTCGTGTTTGAGAGAAAACTATGGTTATACACCAGCGCTAGCTTATGGTGTGTTTGGTATGATAGATAGAATGAGAGGGGTGAAACTAGACTTTGACTCGATCTGATAAAACTAGTTGTTATATCTCTTTATTTAGTTAACACCTAACTGGACTGAACATTTATTTTATTTTATATTTAAGGAGTATGATCAGATATAATAACATATTATAAGAACGATAATATCCTTGTACATTCTCATGTATATAAATATAAAAATAATAATATAATTATTTTTTAATTATTTCTAAGTCATAGTATTAATTTATATTATTTTATTTAGTTTTTATTCTTTTAATAACTATAATAATTATCTTTAATGAAAATATGATTTAACAAGTTGTCATATAAAACAGCACTAGCATGTCCTATAGGGGGATGAAGTGACAGAAATTTAAATATGGGATATGATAAAAATCATCTCTTTTCTTGCCTTATATTTGAATCAAATAGCCTTATCTATATTCATATTCCAAACGAATCCTTAATTTAAAATAATCTTTCATTCTCAAAATAGAAGAATCATCTTTTATTATGTACATATGCTGCTATGAGAAAATAAAAATAAAAGTTAAAGCGATACGTTACCTTTTAGAGGGACATAATTGAAAGAACTTGAAATATAAGAATGATATTTTACTTTGTGAATCTTTTTTCTCTCTCTCTTTTTTTTCAAAGTATTTTTCTTTATATAAGAAACACAAAGTTAATCCCTCCTATGCCAAAAAAGGATTTACTCCCTTTCTAACTCAAAAAATAGAGCATAAAAAATTCTGAAATCTTTAAATTTCAATAAAAATAATTATTAAAATGATATTAATTTGTATGCGATGAACCTTAACAATAAGTGGTTAGTAGCACCTTCTGGCAATTCCAGTTTATAGGCCACTAAGCCAATCTTCTATAAGATTTTTTATAAACCATAAAACTTTGAATTAAGCTTGAAATGCTTCCTTAAAGCGACACTAGATTTCCCGTATGGCTGTAACTTTAAGTAAACATAATCTCCTACTTCGATTTCCTTGCCAATTTTATGTTTGTCAACCACTTGTTTCGTTCTATGAAACGCCCTTGTTAATTGCTGCTACAAAAATTTATCCATCTGAATTCTAGTGGTTATCATATTTTCTACTACAACCATTGGACGACACTTATGAGTGGACCATTCTCTCTGAGGTAGTAGATATCCAAACAATGCTTGGAACACAACCATAAAATTTCCAAACTTAGTAAATCTATCAACCACCACCATAATCATGTCCTTTCTTTTAAACTTTGGAACACTTTCTATGAAATCCATTATGACATTCCTCTAAGCTTTTTCTGGAATGGTTAAATGTTGCAATAACCCAGGATATGTGATATGAATCTTTTTTTCACTTGGTCAAACAATTTAATTCCAATGAAGTAGATAACAACTCCAAAGGCCAAAAATCAGGTTTGATAGAACCTTGACCAAGAGGTAACCTTATACCTAAGAACCAAATGTATTGTAAAGAGACTTAGATCCAGAGATAACCTTGTAGCTAAGAACCCTAAGCATGTGAATGATATCACGAAGACAATTAATCTTTGATAAGTCAGTGTACAATGTTTGTCCCTACAAAGAAATATTGTTTTTTCCACAAACAAACAAAAGGAAAATTGATATTCATTCTCTAACTTGTTGCTAAAATTTACAGATAAAAAAACATAATATAGTCTCCTCTCACTAACTTTAATAGACCATTTTGGATTGCAAGCTAATGGGTCTAAATTAGTAATCAACTAACATAATTCCAATAATAAAATAAACCCATAAACAATGTCTAATAGGCTAAAACAAATCCAAATTTAAAATAATTATTCAAAATTAAATAAATATATAAAATAAGATAAGAAAAACAAATTTTTTATGCTAGAATTCCTTTATATAGCCTAAATCACTAATTTTCGCATATTTGTTTTTACAAATTTTTAATCTTGACTTCAAACACATCATTCTCTCTTATATAGATGACTTACTAGGCCTACCATATATGATTAGAAATCTTGAGATTTATAGTTTCCATACCAACTTTAATCATAGACAATTTCCATTTGTAGCTCCAGATATACCTGAAACAATAAACAAAGGTCTAGTTTAACAAATTTGACAAGATTTATCTAGTAACTTTTATCCTCTGTAATAATATGTTCCTAAACACCATTTGACCTAAAAAATTACAAAAACTTATTTCCAAGTGTCTAGTATCTCCTTGTAAAATTTTAGCTTGTTTTGATGTACCATTTGAGAGATATGTCCGATCTCGCAAAACTGATCAACAAACATTTTAAGTCCAAATTTAAACCTGACTTGGTTCATATCAATATACATTCCTCTCCAGCTTTGCCTGCTTACAGATGTCATATTCTTCAATAACTTGCTTAATTATCTTCTTCTTATACAACCAACAGAATAAGGAATTTACCCTTTTATAGGAGTTTTGAATTCCAACATGGCTATTAAAATAAGAATCATTAATTGCCAACACTATTATGTTCCTTAAGTCTTCCTCTAAGCCAATCACCACCTTTCTTTTAAACCTCAAAATTCATTCCAACAATGCATATTGTGGCCAACTATAAGGGTTCACAAGCTTTTCCACTAAGATTTTTTTGCATAAAAGATCATTTTTATAAGTTTCTTGCACCTCCTTATACCAAGTAGGTACAATGGCAATAATTGCATTTAAGCTTCTTTGTTGAATCCCATCCATTCTACTAGACTCATTAATTTCTGCAATGGCAAGCCTTCTTGATAAGGCATCTACTGTTAGGTTTTCTTTTCCTTTCCTATAGTGGATATAATAGCTGAGTCTTAACAGTTTGGTCAACTTTTTTTGTTGCAAGGGTGTATAAATCTTCTACTCTAGAAGATACTTGAGACTTTCATGGTATGTTGTAATAACAAACTGATTATGCTTTAAGTAATGCATTTATCTCTCTACTACCATTAAAATTGCCATGTTCTTCTTTTTGTAGATTGATAATCCCAAGTGTTTTGAACTCAATGCTTTACTAAAAAAGGCCAGAGGTCTTCCTTTTTGACTCAGCATAACACCCAGTCCATTGGTGCAAACATCAGTTTCTAGCACAAAGACCTTCTTAGAATCTGGTAATGCTAGTACAGGTGCCATACACAAGGCTTTCTTCAACCTGTCAAAAGTTGTCTTAGCCAATACATTCCACTCAAAACTATTATTTTTTAATAGATGAGTTAATGGTTTACTAACAATTCTAAAATTCTTGATGAATTTCTTGTAATAACCAGCTAACCCCAAGAATCCCTTTAGCTCTTTAATTGTGTGTGGTAATGGCCAATCTTGTATTACTGTAGGTTTTTTAGGATTTGTTGCTACTCTATTGCTTGAAATTATATGCCTCAAATACTCTTTCTAAGACCAACCTAAAATGTTTGAGGTGTAGTTCTAGTGTATAACTATATACCAATATATCATAAAAAAACCAACACAAATTTCCTAAGGAATGGCTTTAGTATGGTATTCATCAATGATTGGAAGGCAGCAATGGCATCACCTTGAACTCATAATGTTTATGGTATGTCTTGAAGGTTGTTTTCTCTACATCACTTTTAAACATCCTGACTTGGTGATAGTCTGTTCTTATATCCAATTTAGAGAAGAATTTGAAACCATGAAGTTCATCCAACAGTTTATGTATCAATGGAATTGGGAATTTGTTTTTAATAGTTAGATTATTCAGTTGTCTGTAATTTATATAGAACCTCCATGTTCTTCTTCTTAACTACTAGAATTACAAAACCAAAAAGGTTGTTGGTATATTAAATTATTCCATTCCTAGCATATCTTTCACTAACCTCTCAATTTCTTCTTTATACATATAAGAACTCTTGTATGGTCTCATATTAATTGGTTTTGCTCTTGGAATTAGTGGATTTTTATGATTTAGAGCCCTGGTAGATGGCAATTAAATTAGTTCTGCAAACACTGTAGAATTCCTGCAAAAATACCTCTATTTCAAGATGTTGAATTTCATCTTCTATAATTTTCATAGCTTCCAAAAGAAAAATTATCTAACAAAGCCATAAAATGTCTATTTAAGGTTCTTATGGACCTTATTAACTATAATTTCTCTTAACTTAGCCTCTTCTATTATACCTCTCAATCCAATCCTTCTTCCATCCTTTTTAAATAAGATCTTCATTTTTATAAAATCAAACAAGATAGGTAAGTACAATCTCAACTAGTTTACCCTCAATACCATGTCATATTTACCTAACTTCCAAATCCTAAGATCTGGATGAAATTCATAATCTTGTATGAACTATTAAAATCCTGGACTATAAGCATCACACTTCATAATGTTTCCATTAACAATAGTAACTATCAACACTGTTTTTTTTACCATCACAACCTTAATTTGCAGCATCGCTTGCTTATCAATGAAGTTATGAGAGTTTCCACTATCTATTAGTATTACCAGCTCATTTCTTTGATAGCCACCCTTGATTCAAATAGTATTATGGGTATATCTATATGTCAAAACATGTAAAAATAATCCATATTCCTCAATTCCATCTTCATTTTTTGCCTTTTTATTTTCTTATTCTTCTACTTTTAAAAAATATTATTTACTATCCTCTAATCCTTTTATCATATTTAGTCTTTTTATTACATATCTATGGCCAGGAGTAAACTTCTCTCCACACTTAAAACACAATCCAAGTTTGGATTAAAAGGATTATCATATACTTGTTTTGAGTTTGTCAACAATTCTCCTTTATATTGATTAAAAGTTTTCAATTGGTAATTACCTGACAATCTGTCAAAGCCATTCATTGAAAAAGTTCTTAAGATCATTATATTTCTCTTGGTGATTGCGTCATTGGATTTTTCCTGCTATTTAGCCTATTCAAAGGCTTATTATAGTGTAGTTAGCTTGAAAATCCTTAACATAGGCTTGATATCTTTATTAAGTACACTTATAAAACTAGACACATAATAAGCTTTTGGTAGAGAGGGATTGAGTACACTCATTAAGGACTGAAGTTCTTTAAACTTCTCCACATATTCCTCTACATTGTTTTTCTTGTTCTAGCTTGTTGAACTCCTCTACAACATCATTTTGATTTCCAAACCTTATACACATTGCCTTAGTGAATTCATACCAATTGGATAAATCATCCTTTTACACCAAGAATCCTTCGTACCAAATATCAACCTTGCCTTCCATGTACAAGACAACAATCTCTACCCATTGATCAACAAGTATGAAATGTATTTTAAAGAATCTCTTATATTTTCTTATCCAACCACGAGGATTATCTCCAGAAAAAATAAACAGTTCTACCCTTGGCAATATTGTTCTACTTTCTTCTTAAATTCTCATAACAACTCCCCCATTGCTATTATGGTGAAACAAATTGTGTCCTTCCACAGTGACTCCTTCCTTCCATGCTGACCATCCAAATTAGCCTTGAAGAAATTCAAAGTTGAGAGCACCGTGTCCAATTGTGATTGCAATTGTTCCACCTTCTTGCACAATTCATCTCCTTACACTTTTATTTCTATTCGAATCTCCTGCATTTCTTCGTTGATATGTTTATTGTGCTTTTTTAGAGCTCTGAGTATGTTATTGTCTATCATGGTGGGTTAGAAGTCTTTGTGTGGATCTTCTTTGACTTTGAACCCAAATTGTAAAGGAAGGCCTGGACAATGGAATTGATAGAAAAGAAAGATTGAGAGATAGATAAGTAGAGAGAAGAAGCTTGTAATTTTTATAGAAGAGGAATTCTATCAATTACTTGCTTAACATATTTTCTTCATCATGTATTTATACTAGCACAACTCTGTTTAATATTTGACAGCTAATGTTCATCCTTACTTGCTTAACATATTTTCTACATCATGTATTTATACTAGCACAACTCTGTTTAATCTTTGACAGCTAATGTTCATCCTTACCTGCTACTATTGCTTTCTTCTTGCTTATGTAACAAAGTTTTTAATGGTAAGTATTTGTTATTGAAAACCATAAACTTATTGAGGGCGGATAATGTTAATTATAGGAATTCTGCACCAATTTTGCATAGCAGATAGGAGAATGTAAACTTCTCCAGGTGGAGCTAATTTCCGTCAATCAATCATCAGAAATTTAAGAGGCATAAGAAGTACAAAGGTGTCATATTGGAGCAATGGTTTTCAATCATAGTTGAGAGAGATAGCCTGGACTCCTTGTTCAATTCAAAGAGAACAAAAGAGACAATAATTTTCATTCCTGTGGACGATTGATAAATTTTAATACAACGAATCCAAGAATTAATTAAGTTCCAATTGTATGTCCTCTTTGATAAACACAGATTAAAAGATTTTTTCTTCCAGATTTCAGATTAAACAAGTCAGTACTGGTGGTAGTAGGGAATGGACAACTCATTTTCCTGAACATATTGGTTGATGGTCCCTAATATGTATGGACTAGGCTAGAATGAGCATGCAGATGCCAAAAGAGAAATACGTTTCTGCTAGTTTCTAATTCTGCAGTTGTGGAGCCAAAAGCACATGTATATTGAACATGCTACCAGTCAAACAAGCAAGTCTACAAATCCCAAACATGTTTCTTTCAAGGGAAAGAGCAAAATAATGATCAAAGGAAGCAAAAGACAGGAATCCTCTGGTGGCCCTACATTATTATTCCCACACCTTCAGAGCGAACAAAAAAAAAACCCTTCCCCCGGGCACAATTTCATATTTGAGGCAAGAAAGGCATTGATGACCCACGAACAAGTACTGTTTTCGTCATATTACAAAGATCCATTATTGAGATTTCAATCATCTGCAAAACAGAAGTATCCTGTTATACAAAGACAAAAATAATAATAATAATAATAATAATAATAATAATAATAATAATAATAATAATAATAATAATAAGAATAAGGTACGAGAAGCTAGAGTAACACAAATTAAATTCGTTTACTATATTATTGAGATGATATTATTATTACCTGAAGTGTGAGGTCTTGAACTGGATGCAAGATCAAGCCAAGAGTCTGCGTCCTTTGGTTCCCATTCATCAAAGAAATGGTGCAATGGCTTCAGGGTTTCAGTTTCTTTCTCCAACTTGATTGACCTTCTTGCTGATGACTTGATAATATCAGTGCCCAAAACAAAGCAGTGCTGCCCTGGTTGTTGCTGCTCTTCTTTAGAAGTATCAGCAAAGTTTTGAAACTGTGACAGTGAGTAACCTTTGTAGGAACTCATTGTCAATTGGTTATATGAATCTTGAACACCTCTTGCACTCCCTAAGCCATCTGGAAAGAAAGATCTCTCATCCACATCCTCCCTCATTCCATGATAATACCTTATAATTCATGCAAAAAAAAAATTAAGCCATCATGAAACAAAGAAATCAAAATATGCATTAGATTTGTTTCCTGAACTTACACACACCTGTGCTCTTTGTCAACATGAGGAGAAGATCCAGACTCCAAAAACAGGTTGTGAGGGGTGCTATTTAGAGGAGAAAAACCAGAATCAGGAGGGCCAGAAGATGAAGAATGAGGATAAAGGAAGGGGTTAAGGAAGGTTCCATGCGAAGGGTTTTGATGGGCATAAACTTCAGATTCCGCAGATGAAGGGTGAGAGAAAGAATAAGAGGAGCTGGAGGGTGAAATAGTGGGGTTAGAGAGGTTTCTGTTGATTGATGTTAAAGGAATTGTTGTTGCTGTTGTAGTAGTACTTGAAGTAAGTTCCACAGGCTTTCTTGAACGGCTTCTGCCTCTGTGCATGTGCCTCTCACAATATTTTGAGTCTGGGTATGCTTCCTTTGAGCACCTCCATTTTTTTCCATCCGTTCTTCTGCACCTTCCTGGCTCTGGGTCTGCTTTTCTGCCAAAACCCGCCTGAAAACAACCCCACCCAACTGCGAAAACACAGTCCCAACTTTCTTTCTGAACACTTGCTTTTTTTATATATAAAAAAAAAACATTCAAAGCAATAGGTACAGATCAACTTACTAGGTTGGTGAGGGAAGAGTCTTGATGCCAAAGAAGATCCCAAGCTTCTTTTGACAGAATAGAGGAGTTCTGGCGGGACAGGAACACCAGAGACCATGTATTTGTAAATGAGAGCTTGGTGTTCAAGCTCTTGCCATTGAGTTGCAGTGAAAGGAAACCTATTTCTGGAAATTGTTGTATTCAACATATTTGAGTGAAAAAAGATGCCCAAAAGAACCAATTAAAAGGATTCGCAAGTTGTAAATTATAGAGAGATTTCAGAGACAAAAGGAGGGTTTTTTTTTTTTGGTTCTAGTTGGGCTGATAGTTTTTAAGGGTATTTTCTCAGTCAATTACTTGCAGAATCATCTTCTGTGAATGAATAGAGAAACTAATGGCTGTGATACATAATACTGCTGCCACCTCCTCTCTCCCTCTAGCACTGAGTAAGTCTGCTATTTTTACGACTGCACCTCTGTTGCTTCTGCTGCTACTGCTGTTCTTGTCCCTGACATCATTGCATAAATCCATAAAAAAATGTTCAAAAAAAGTACTAAAATCTGAAAACAATTAAATATCGAGCTTTAGGGCTAGCCTTGTAAGCATCTTTGGTTTTGCTTTCTCCACATTGTGGAGACATGGAAATGAGTGCCGCGTCTATTATCTGTAGGAGTGCATTTAGCAATCCTTTCCATCGTGTTTAAGAGAAGGCATAACGCTTGTGTCATATCTACACATCCTGATACATATGAGAGATTTGAAGCATGCTAGCTAATGCCAGACTTTAGTTATTGTACAGACCACTAGGTTGGTGAGTTTTTTCATTTAATTTCCATTTCGTTTTTTTCACAAAGAAACCTTGGAGACAGTATGTGTGGTTGCATACGAGCATGTGATTGGGCTGTTAAACTTTTTTGTTCATTAATTACATGTTTATGCACTATTCAGCTCCACAGCATTTTTCCTAATTAAAGCTCACCGGTATTTGCATCTCAGTTAACTAGCAAAGCCAACGATTGGTTTAGATCATGAATATAAATTGAAGTTTAGAAGTGTAGTTTCGTAAACTAAATGAATGTAATTATTTGGGTTGCAAAATAGCAGCGGCAGTGGGTGGGGGAGTGAAGATGCCATAATATTGCAAGGGAGAAACTGTTGGTTAGAGGGAGGTCTGAACTTGTTTAGCAGAAAGCGAAGGACCCTTTTTCTCTTCCATAGGTGGAAGTGATTGGCGGCAGGTGGCAGGGAAGTGCACTGAGGAGGAGGAGGAGGAGGAGCCGAGGTGGGGACAGTTTGCTCTTCTGTACAGTACTGTTTCTCTGCCCCAAACACATGCCTGTCCTCCTTTATTTTGCCTCAACAACTCAGCTTTTCATTCATTTACCCAAGTTTTCCTGAATTAGTTTTTCTTTTAACACATCTCTTTCCATATTAGCTACTCAGTCTTCCTTCACTGTGAAGCACATTTTTTGTAGGGTTGCCTGTAAGTAATTTGCAGTCTCGCAGATACAGGTGTAGTGCTCACCTGGGATCTTTTGACTGGGAGCCAGGCCTAACTTAGTATGTTACATCCCTGCAAACAGCAGCATTCTATCTTCAATCTCACAGCACAGTCAAACAAACACCTCTATTCTATTCTATTCTACCAAAAAGACAAAAACCATTATTACTGTACTGGCATTTGAAATGCCCCACTTATAGTTTGGTTCCTCCTCGACCATCTTAGTCTTTTTATACAGTTTTTCAGTGGGTTAGAACCCAAATTATAATACGAGGAGACTCACCATCTAAATCAATAATTAAAGATCGAGTAACACTATTTCTTCCTTAAGAATGAGTTCTCGTGATAAAGTTCTCAATATGGCAGTCAAGCTACATGCTACACATATGACTTCTCTTCTATCCCAACACCCACAATTCTTTATCAATCATTATGTTTTGGGCTCTGTTGGTTTTTTTTCCCCATCGGAGTCTTGTTAATTTGATCCCGCTGCTTTATCAGCAGATCAGATGCTCAATATAACGCCGTAAATAGAATTGTTTACTGAAAACTAAAAAAATGGGATCGCCTTGTGAAGGTATAATTGCTGCATTTTTAACGTTTATCCGAGAACTATATTTTATCTTACACTAAATGATCTTGTTCAAGAGAGTTTGGCTAAGAGTGGACGGTGGGGTGGAATTGAAATCAAAGCTTTAATTCTCACTTGGTTTTTCATAGGCGCGCCATTTACTTCATCAAATTAATGATATGGCATCTGTGTTTTTTAGATAAACTAGTTAACGATATAACTAGAGCTAGTTAGGTAGGTCTCTCATTGCTAGTAATAAATTCTGATATTGAGATCTTTATTGTTTCATCCTTTTAACGGAATGAGAAGAGAAAACAAAGGGAAAGTGTTCATGTTAATATGTGTGTGTGTGTGTGTGTGTGTGTGTGTGTGTGTATGTTTCAATGTTCTGGAGGTATGTATGGAAAAATAAAAGGAAAAGAAAAAAGTTACAGTGTTTTATCTCCCGTTATTCATGCTATCTAGCAGAAAATTGCAGACTTGTTTTAATAATTAAAACCTGCATTTTGATGTTGTTTTAACCACATACAAGCTAATAATTTAGTCAACAGTAGTAGTATCAAGTAATGGTATAGAGCTTAGATTGAAGAAAGATGAGTTTGGAGGTGAAATCAAGTAAAATAAACTGATTTACAAGAGAGATGGCCATGGCAAACAACTTAAACTAGAGTACTGTCCAGCCTTCTATGTTTGCAAGAGAAAATTATGAATTTAAAAGCATAAAGATAAAGACTTTGCTCATTTCACTTGATTTGTGAGAGGTGATATGGACTGAATTTGAGGAGCTTGAATCAATAGAAAACTGATCCATAGCACAAGTTAGAGTTTTAAAGGATAGAAGGGGTAGAAATGATGGAGCTCTTAGATTAATTCGGAGAGGGGTAGCTGATCCTATCTTTCCAAAAGTCGTGTGAGCCATTCAAGTAAAACAGGCATGAAAGATTCTAAAACAGGAATGTGCAGGAGATGTGAAGGTAAGGGTTGTGAAACTGCAAGGTTTTAGAAAAGAATTTGAGAATTTAAAATTGAAATTGAATGAGAATGAATCAGTTAAAGAGTTTTGTATTAGGTTGATAGAACTTATAAATCAAATGAGAATATCTGATGAAGAAATTCATGATAGAAAAATCATAGATAAAGTTCAAATGAGGAAAAAAAAATTTGATGTTATTGTTGTTGTTGAAGAAACTAAGGATTTGTCCAAGTTAACCATTGAAGGATTGATAAATACCTTGAAGTCATTTGATAAGGCTGGTACAACGGTTTAAAAAATATGTTAAGAGTTCATTTCAATCTAAGATTACTCACGGCAATAAAAATCAAGAGAACGGGTCTTTAAATGATGGGGAAAAAAAGTTTTAAGCCATGTAGAGGAGGTAGATAAATTAGCAGATGAGATAATGATGTTCTTATTGTTGCTTATATGTTGATGATTTAGTGATTACAGTAGTAATGGAAGATAGATTGAAGACTTTAATAAAAAAATGATGAAAGATATAAGATAAATGATATGGGGCTGCTATATTATTTTTTTAGTACTGAGGTTTACTAAGATGATGGAGGAGTTTTTATTTGTCAAAAAAAATTTGTTAAAAAAATTCTAAAAAAATTCAGAATGTTCGGCTATAAACCTGTTGATGTGCATTTGATTGTGAATTTAAAGTCAATAGAAAGAAAAAAAATGAAAGTTACTTTTTATAGAAGTTTGATTGGGTATCTATTGTACTTGACAATTATAAGACATGATGCAATGTTTATAGTAAGTTTGTTTTCCAAGTTCATGAATTTTCCAAGATACTTTTATGTTGGAGTTGCTATAAAGGTGCATAGATACATTCAAGGCACTATATAGTTTGAGATTATATTTGACAGAATTTCTTAGGTAAAATTGATTGGATCTTATGATAGTAATTGATGTGGATGTGCTAATGATATAAAAAATACTTTATGCTATGCTATATATATATATATATATATATTGACTCTGGTGTGTTTACTTGGTGTTCGAAGAGCCAATAATCAGTGGCTCAATCATACACCTGGTTTAACTACTTAGCAAGCTATTTAGTTGAGAAGAATTATGAAAGATATAGGTGAAAAGCAATAAGAGCTTACAAAAAAAAATTTGTGATAATAAATTATCTATAACAATGACAAGGAATTTATTTTTTCATAGTCCAAGCACTTTGCACTTAAACATAATTTTATTCATGAAGCAATTCAGGAAGAAGAGAATGATATGAATTTTTACAAATCAGAGGAGTAAGTGGTTGGTATCTTTACAAAAGCATTGCCAAAAGATAAATTTTAAAAGTTGAGAAATGTATTAGGAGTTCAAGTTCAACATATTTGGTGGGAGAAAGTTAAGGTTAATATATTTTAACTAGTGAAATTATTATGACAACTATTTAACCTTAACTTTAGTTAGTTAACTTGTGGTAGAAAGAAAGTAAAGCCATATGCCCACTAATAGCCAAACAACTCTGAAAGTTTAGGTCAGTCAATCTTTCCACATCAAAAAGAAAGGTCAGTCTATTTTATGTCTCCATTACATCCAATCCACCAACCCCTAGTATGGACTTCCTCTAAAAAATTGTCTTCATTATCCCTCTTTTTTCCTCATTTAGAATGGGGAAACAGAAAGAGGCATGCTCCAATTTAAGATTGGAGAAGATATCCTTCACCCTAGTAGATGTAGGAGCTTAGTTGGAAGACCTAGGAAGCAAGTAAATAGGGCTCATGGGAGTAAGAATGCCATGTGAAGGAGGAACAATATCAGAATTTGAGGGGATGAAGACCCTCTTTTTCTTCCATTGAGAGGCAACCTCCAATATGACCGAGGTTGGTGTTAGCACCCAGAGGGCCCTTGATATGGGAGAACAAGATCCTATTTTTCCTTTTGGCATACCTCATCAACAAGAATGCTAGTTATAGGGATGTCCCTAGTGACATCCTTAGTATAGATCGTTGTGTTCTTCTTGATTTTCATTTGAATTGAAGATCTAAATCTTCACCTTTGTATTAATGGTTGATTATCTTCATAAGAGGAGTTGCTAATAGGAGAAGGCCACTGAATTTAGATCCAACGATCCCAAGTAAGGATCCTGCACAAAGAAACAGTCAGGGAATGAAAGACATAGAAACAAAAACATATAAATGCAAGATTACTTGAAGCATCGTATAGCCTTTTAGCCATACAATCGATGTCATATTCAATATAGAGGTTGTTCAACCTGGTACACACCATCTCCTCCTTCATGGCCAAGAAGGGTTTCTCATTCACACCCGCTGAATGGTGGGTACAACCCTAGATTGGACTATATCCATCTTAAAGTTTGGTTGTGTTATCAAACCCTATTATCACCCATTGCTCTCTCCATTTTTTTATCGAAGCACTTTTCCCTCATAGTGTTCTTCATAGGCCTATTTCGTTAATTCATAAAAGTAAAAAAACCAAGGGATCATAAGTCCCCCTTCAATATTACTAATCAAAGTATAGCACAACCTAAATACCCTGACTATAGGCTTCTCATTCAAAATCCTCAATAACTTTTAAATAAGGATTAAATGATTCACCTATTAGGATGAATCTGAGTAGGACTAAGGTTGTAGTATCTTAGAACATCCCTTACAAATCCTTGTAAGGGAAGCAAGTACCCAAAATTGTATAGACATATGGATCAGTAATAATAATATTACCCCCATCATATTTATTGGTGACCTGAAAAATACAGTCACCGTTTTTAGGGACGACCACTGTATAATCTCTAGGCTGACTAGCATTGGCCAAGGTTACTTGGTCCCAAGTCATTGAACTTCGTATCTTATCCATAAATGCCATAGGCAACCTCAATTGTCCCATCAAATTTGAAACCTTTTGGAAATGTCATTAACCTATTTCCAGCAGAAGAAGGTTAAGTATCATCCCTCTCAGATCTAGGGCCAATCCTTATAGTCGAAAATTCCCAAGTCAGAGAATACATTTATCTTCCCTTTTCTAGAAATCATAATGGTAGAGGGAAGAAAAGATTGAAAGAGGTTTTAAGTAAGCAAAATGAAAGTAGATCTAATTTATCTAGCTAAAGACATCCTCTCTACTGTCAAATTACTCCCTTCTTATGAAAAATTGAAAATTCCCAAGTCAGAGAATACTGGAAAAAAGGTTTATCAAAAGTAAAATAAGGGGAAAAAGATAAGAATGAAAGACATAAGGCACCGTATTATAACCCTAAGAGGGTCAAAAGCCTGCGATATTTATTATACGTTGTCAGTTGGTCTTCCCAAAAAAAATTACTTCCTTTTCCTTAGAAAATCTTTTTAAATCAACAACGCCTTAAATGTCTCTTCCTAAAGAAAGATAAGATGTGTATTAACCAATTATCTCCCTAAAAATCTCTTAAGCCTCTAAAATAATATTACACATTAAAGTCTTATGTGGCAACTGAAGAGTCAACATTTTTTTATTATATATTTTTATAAATAGAAATAATCTTAAAAACAAAATAGGTTTGACAAACATGCTAAACCCAAAGAACATAGACTTAGCAGTTAGCTGAACCTAATGTAGTATGGATCTGACAAACACGCCAGACCCAAAGAACTTGGACTTGGCAATCAGCCAAGTCCAAGGTAGTGTGGGTTTGGCACACATACAAGACCCAAAAAACTTGGTCTTAGCAATCAGCCAAGCCCAATATAGTATAGGTTTGACAAACATGCTAGACCTAAAGAACTTGAACTTGGCAGTTAGTCAAGCCTAAGATAGAGTGGGTATGGCAAACACGCCAGACCCAAAGAATTTGAGCTTGGAAGACGGCTAAACCCAAGGTAGCATAAGTCTGGAAAACACGTCAAACTCAATGAATTTGAACTTGGCATTCAACCAAGTTCAAGGTAGCATGGCTCTAGTAAACTCATCATACCCAAAGTACCTGGGTTTGACAGTTAGGAAAGCCCAAGGTAATGTGTGTCTGGCAAGCATTCCAAATCTAAATCATATGGATTCAACCATCACCAACTTCTAAAGCTATATGTCTGATCCTAAACGAACCCCTAAAATAAAGATATTGAAAGCATGATAAACTATTATGCCTTTCCATCTAGAATAATAATAGGAATCATTCATATTTGATGTAATGATTTTCCTGTACTCATAGGTATATACAAGATCTGTTAAGGGACCTACCATACTTATTATTTCATTAATGATATGTAAGGAATATTTGTTCCCTGTTAATGTTGCCACAAGCAGAGGACTTTCATCTCCTTTCCTTTTTTGAAAACAATAAAGTTTAGATGGTATAAACACCCATAAACCATTCAAGTAAAGGTTTAGAACATTTTATAAGTTTAGAACATTTTATCTCTTGAGATAAACTTATATAGATTTCAGAACATTAATCATCTTAAAACTAAAAAATAAACATCTTTGTTCCTTGAATTTAAAGCTATTTTAAGTCATTTATTGTCTTTCTTATAAATATATTATCTTTTTAAGTCCCCCGATTGGGACTATTTTTTGTATTTACTCAAGCTTTTACCATAAATCTGGAATTCTTTAGTCTAAAGAGAAGAAATTCAAGTATCTGGACATATTGATTAACAACTATCTCACACACTAAATAACTCATACTTTATTTATCTTGGATTTCAGGACATCATCATAACCATAGTAATTGCCTGCAACCATTGTTGATTTTTAAGTGATAAATTGCACCTACCAATATAGAAGATGACTAGAAAGGCAGTTCACGATATGCCATGAGCCTGCTGAAATTTTTTCATTGTAAAAAAGAATGCTAAGGAAACACAAGTGTTCCCAAAAAAGAAATAAAAATAGAGACTAGGGTCATTAACTTGATTGGGTTCAATAAGCTTGTATAATTTTTATAATATGAATAAAAAATGCAATAACAATAAAAAAAAGTAGTAAAAAAAAGGTAAAAAAAACCCAAAACAAACCAATCTGGGTTAACTTGTCAAATTTGCGACCTGGTCGTGATGATGGGGTAACCTTGTCAAAAGCAAATTAAATAAACCAATATAGCTCAATTATTAAAAAACTTAATTTCAAAGGGGGAAATTAAAATAAAATGTAATGGAAAAAAAAGATTTAAGTCAGTTTAATCCATTGACCTTACCACTTTGAGTATAAAATTAAGATAACCCCATAAAAAAGACAAAAAAAAATAAGGCAAATAGCAATTGCTAGTAAATTAAAGGATGAATAATGAAATGAGGAAAAAAAATCAATTTTGTAAAGAACCTAAAAAGAAGTTGAAGTCAACTCATGTTAATATTTGAAACATATGACCCAGGTCATTAAGCTGAGACTAACCTTATAAAAGAAAAACCCTAAAACATAATGATTAAAATTCTCAAACACAAAATAATAAAGGATCAAATTGAAGAAAAGAATAATAAAAAAGAATCTACAATAAAACAAATAGTAATAAAAAGAAAGATGATCAAATTTGACATAAAAATAGATTGAAATAAAATGTTGAGAGATGAAATTGAAAACAAAATTCAATTAGGAAAAGGATAAAAAAGAAATATATAGCAATTAAATGATTGAGGATCAAATTTGATATAAAAATTAAATAAAATCAAATGATAAGAGACGAAAATGAAGAAACAAAATAAATCTATAAAAGATAAAAATAAAATAAGTAGCAATCAAAAGAATAAGAATTAAATTACATATATATATATATATATATATAATAAAAGGAAACTTTTGTATTTTACCAAGGAAAAGAGAGGGAAAAAAAGAGGGATGAGAAGAAAAAAGTTCACTAAAAGCACACTGTCAGTCCACTACCGATACATGCCTTACCATTGACACCAATAAAGATTTCAAAGTGTTGCTCCTAACACCATCGAGGAAACAACAGTGTTTGACCGTTGGAGAAGCCTACATGCGCCGTCCAAAAGGAGAGGGCTCCTCTCACTCGCTAACATGAGCTTTTCATGTGCCAACCACATTTTCTTTTAAAATATATTTTATATGTGTTAAAACACCCAATTTCCTTTGAGTCTATTTGATAATAATATAAAAAAAAAGCCATACTAAAATGATGAAAACATCTTTGGATGAAAGTTAAAGAAAATAAAGTTTCAAGGGTAGTTAACTAACCATGTGCAAAAACAAAAAAGATGAAAAGTAAAAAAAATCCTTGTCCCAAGTTATGTTTATTTATTTATTTATTTTAAAAGTAAATTAGTAATTCCACTGTGTAACAAAAATATGAAGATATCTATTTATCCCAATTTAACTTGATAATGCAAATTGAACCTCATGAAAAGACTATTTTACCACTCATTTTGCTCTTCTTTTATTTATACTATGGAGGGAAAAATGCATTACACTATAGCAATCCACAATGCAATAAGTCTTGCTTCACAATACATCATTAATTCCTCTCGGTTTTTTTTATATAATTTGAAAAGTTTTTTTTTAACTTTTATGCATGAGTTTTTTGGAACAATAAATATTTTTCTTAGTTATTTTTATTTCTTCTTTTTCAGTTGAAGAATTTTATTTTATTTTTTTTGTTTTCTATTTTATTTTTCTTATTCAATATTACTAGGGTTTTCTAGTTTTACACACACGCACGCACGCACGCACACATAAAGAGTTGAAATAGCATTTTGAGAAGTGAAACATGAATTAATAAAATTAAGTATTTTGAAAGTTTTCTTATAGTTATGGTATTATTGGTAGGAACACTCAGTTATCATTTGCTTCTAACTATGTTAGTTTGTATTAGAACCTAATGATTCCTAGTGGTTTTGGTTTTGTTATGTGCTGTCAAATCATCATGGTTGGAGTCATAAAAGATGTGTATCATACCTCCATGATTTTAGTGGTTAGTTGTTGTATGATGTTATTAAAAATCTTGATGGTGGGATCCATGATAAGACGACCCATACTCAAAAAGATGTTTGTGGTAGAGGATGATTTCTGATGAGATCTAAACTTGAAAACAAGTTCTTTCTAACCCGATGGAGACTAATGCAAGAAATTTTTTAGGAACATAAATATTTTCCCTAGTTATTTTTATTTCTTCTTTTTAGTTTAGGAATTTTATTTATTCTATATCATTATTCTTTTCTAGTTTTCATATTTGAAGAATAATTTTTCTATTTTATTTTTGCTAATTAAATGTTAAAAGGTTTTTTTTATTTTTTCTATATAAATAGTTGTAATAGTCTTTTTACAAGTGAAACATGAATGAATAAAATTAAATATTTTAAGAGTTTTCTCATAATTATGATATTCTTGGTATTTAATCATTTTAACTTATAACAAATCTCCATAACTTTTTGTTATTGATGTATTAGACCATCTGAAAGATAAGAAAAAAATGTATAAGGAAGAAGAATAGAGAAGGAGGCGCCGAAATGTAATGAATCTGAAAAGTCTGGCAAAACAATCGATAAATAGGCTAAGCTACAAAGATGCAAAATATATCTAAAACTATAGAGAGCTTATGCAAAATATATCTAAAACAGCCGATAAATATGATGATTCTGGAAAATGAAAGCATGAAGTATGGTATCTCACTCTATGATTATCCACACAACTATGTTTGTGTTTGATGTCCTTCATCCAACATCTAAAAAAACGGTTCTAAAGTGAAAGCATGAAGTATGGTATATATCTCACTCTATGATATAGAAGGTTTTGTTGAATTGAATATGAAATTATTATATTTGGATTGTGTGAAAAGCTTAATAAATATGTTTTTATATCATATGGACAATTTTAAGTTAAAAAAAACATGATTATATTAAACGATATGTTTAACAAAAATAATAATATTTTTTTATCCGATTATATTGAATCGATACCAAGTTTTTCTAAAAGCTTCAACATGTCCAAATCTATAATAAACTTAAAAGATATTATTTTCTTTTAATTTTATTATTTTCTCATTTAATTTTATATTTTTAAGCCCTAATTTCAAATTTTATTTTTATTTCTCCTATCTAATTAGAGATTTTAATTATTTTTTTCTAGTGAAGGTTGGTTTTTGACGATTTTAATTCTCTTTCAAGGGATACAATGCTCTACAAATATAAATATTTAGTAATAAAATAACTATTAGGATTATTTTTATGTTAAGACTTTTTTATAAAAATTTGTCATCATTGTTGTAAAACTCACTGAAACTCACTTCCTTTTGCGAGTGTCATCTTTCACTCTAAGAATATTATCACCTGAAACGTTAATATTGATCCATCTGTCTTCCTTAACACAGGATTGCATTATATCGTTAATATAAATTATATTCCGAGAATACACTTAATAATATAAAATATTAAATTAAATTAATTTTTTAATATAAAAATTATTATAAATAAATAATCATGGGTTCAAATCTTATTATTTTTATTTATTTAATAAAAACTAAATATAAAATAATATAATTCTATACCAGTTTAAAATCTAAAAAGTTCTAATTTGAAGAAATATATTAAAGAATAATATTGCTTAAAGATTGAATTATAATTTAAAGATTGAATGGAAAATTCCTCAAACCTAACTTAATGATTTCAATACTGTGTGACTTCCTGTAATTGCTTCAAAGATTATAATCCTTAACCATCCTGCTCCAAGTCTCTTCAAATTCAAAAATTTCTATGAATTCATAGTTTCATGCACGACTCTCTTCAACATCTTCTTTGTTGCTTTGTATTGTGCGAATGCTCCAAGTTTCTCAAGGATTCTTTTCATAATATGCCAAAGAAAATGACAATGATGAGAATTCGGAAACTCTTCTCTTTAACTGCATCTTGAATAGCTGGACATTGGCTATAGTAATAATTGCTTTTGAAACATGAACTGACATACGTTGCAATCAGGTCACCAAACCAGATGTACAATGTCTTTGTCTTCCTCTGAAAGTAAGTCACATCCAAGTAACACTGGGTGCTTACGATCATGATTAACTCCAGCAAATGCAGCAAATGGCATGTCGTACCTGTTAATTGAGTCGGTTGTGTCAAAATAGATGACATCAACGACTGACTCATTGGCTGCAATCGACCCAAATTACATCCTTTAATCGACCGTCACCGTCCATATCAGACAAATGCAAGGAAATTATATGCATGGGATAAGAAGAATTGCTAGTGCCTAGCTTGATCATTTATCTCTTCAACTGCTGATGGATGAAAACTCTTCCTCCAAGTTATATCTGCTTTATCATTAATCCCAAGTCTTCTCTTGATGTGGGGATTCATCTTATTACAAGGATAAAACCGTGCCTTCCGTGGGCTAAGAGCATGATTATGTTCGAAACAGACGAGAAAAAGTGAATTTTCCATTGCTGTCGACGATTATGACATTAATTAATCCTAGCCTTTGCAAACCTTGTTTAACCGATGGTGCTGTAGACACCCCTTTCCCTTCTCTGGTTCATGCATGAGAATAATTTTTTTTACTCTGTCATCCTTGTTTTTAGTACCTAGCTAGTTTTGTAATGCCAAATCCTCTTTCTGACCATGCTCCACGTAAAAGTGATAAACTTTTTAAGGGTTTCTGAAGTGAAATAGTACGGTAGTGGTTGTTTTTTAAAATGTATTTTACTTGAAAAAATATTAAAATAATATATTTTTTTAATTTTTAAAATTTATTTTTGAAATTAACATATAAAAATAATTCAAAAATACTAAAATAAACTAACTTAAAGCAAAAAAAATTAAATTTTAATTAAAAACAGATTGAAACTCACTCTTAAACAGTGCCTTCATCTTTGAAATTGAAACCATCCAAGTCTTTGGATCTTCTACATCATTTGAATTTTATTCCATATAGCTTTATCATATTGAGCGCCATCAAGAGTTTTGATTTGTAAAAAATTAGAGAATTTTTGAAGGTTTTGATTTGTAATAAACTCTGGTACCATTTGTTTCTTATTCATGATAATTGGTATTGGATTCTAATGGTTAGTTGTGAGCTGTTATTGAAAATCATGGTGATGGAACTTATGATGGGGTAATCAACATAAAGGTTTAGAGATTAATAATAAGACGATCCATATAAAAATGTTGGGAACCCATAATAGAGTGACTCACACACAAAAGAATCATTGAGTTTCTAAGTGAGGAGGTTCTACTCAAAGAAGGTTTTGTTAGTCGTCTTTATAGTTTCAATTGAACAGGTTTTACCTCACGAATAATTTGATCTCGAGAACAAGTTTCTTCCAACAAATGAAGATTGATGAAGGTTCTTTTTAGAAAATAAATATTTCCCTTAATTATTGTTATTTTTTCTTTTTTAGTTTAGGAATTCTTTTTTCTCTTTTTATATTTATATTCAGTATTATTATGCTTTTCTATTTTTGTATTTGAATGGAATAGTTTTCATTCAGTATTTATAGAGTTTTTTAGTTTTTTTTATATAAAAGGTTATAATAGTCTTTTGATAAATAACTTAGATGAATAAAAATTAAGTATTTTAAGAGTCCCTCAATGATTTGTGAGGGTTTGGACTTATAACAAAGTCTATTATCCTTCATTGCCAACAAAATCACCCTAAGACTACTATACCAAGCAAATTAGAATAATAATGAAATCTTAAAAGCCTAACAAATTACAAAAGAATAAAAATAAGAATAAAAAAATTATATAAAGAGGCTAAGTGTAGAGTGATAAATATTTAAAGTATAAAAAATAAAAAATAATATTTTTCCCAAAAAAAAGTGTATAAAAAGGAAAAACTAAAAACAATATTACAAAAAATGAAGATAAGAAAAAAAATAGTGATAAATAGACCAAGTGTAAAATGATAAAAATGCCAAGTATAAAGAGAGAAAAAAACATAAGAAATTTTTTTTCTAAAAACCTTGAAAATTACAATTTTGCCACTGCCGCAGTCAAAAAAAAATGGGCAAAATTTATAATTATACCATTTTTACATGAAAACAATATTTCTTTTTGGTACATGTATGTTTTTTTTCCTTTAATTTTCCAATAAACCTTGGATTATAAAGCATAAGTTAGTTTAATTTTGCCCCTGCAATCCTCATGAGTTGTTAAAGAAATCCATCTTGACTAGTTTCCGCCCAATCTTATTTTATTTTTATTCTTATGTTATCAACAAGGAGAAGCGGTTCTAAAAAAAAAAAAAGACTGAGCCCAAAATTACAAGCATAGAGGCCTGATTGAGGCCTACTGGTCCCAAATAAAGGCTGGTATCATACAACAATACCCAGCCCAATAACGATCACACCTATAAGAGATAAGCTAAACCAATTTCATGGAGGTGCGTCCAAACCATGCTACGTTTTATTAAATAATTTATAAATACACTAGCTACATTTTATTGATATGAGAAATCTAATATTAAAAAATAAAATTAAATTTAAAAATAAATAAGTTAAATTAGTTAAATTTAATGTTTCTATTCTAATTAATTGCATTTTATGTGTTTTAAAAAAAAAATTCGAGATAATCAGGTTAACTACCAAGTTCAAGATTCAATGTCATGAAAATAAAATAACCTAATAAAAATAAATATAATATTAAAAGAAAAAATTATAAAAAAATTAATAAAAAATAAAAAATAAAAACAATATATACATACAAGGTTGAAGTGAGGCTTTCACTGTAAATTGCTATAGTGAAAACCCCACATATTTTAGTATATTGTACTAACTAACAGACCCGGCCTGTGTTACGATGTGGGTTAAATAAAAAGTTTTTTTACATCTAAAAAAATATACATATCAATTTAATAACATTTTTTTTTAAATCCATTTTTTAATTAATTAAATAATTATAATTTTTTTATTTGATGAAAAAATTTATTATTTTTATTATCAGCATAGTAATAACATTGAAAAATATAATCTAGTATATTAAAGATATTAGAGCATAGGTAGCCACTTCTTAAGGAATCACTGCCCACAAATCTTCCCCCACCACTCCCAAAAGTCCCCACTATCCTTGAACAAAACATTAATTATATGCATTTGTAATCCTATTTGAAAACTACCTACAATGATCTAGCCTTCGCTTGAAAGGGAAATAAAATAATTATACCATTAATTAGCTCCTTTATCGATTTCTCCCCGACTATAGCAAGAAAAAAAACACTAAAAGAAGATTTGAAAGCAAATTAAACATTTAATGGGTTGAGTTGCCCTTAATGCTAAAGCGATGTTCCTTTAGAAAAGTCAAAGAGTCTTATCCCCATTTACCACTTTCCATAATCATGTGTATGATTTTCCCATAATCACCACAGCCATCGTAAGACATGGAATTTTTCTTGCTGCTCACTGTTTCATTTACTATAGTGTCTCGTAGTAATTCAGTGTGTTCTTGAGTTAGGCATGATGACATGTAGTTTTCATAGAAACTTCCACCGGACCATAACCTTCAAGAAACGTAGCGTGATGGTAAAGGGTTTGAGATCTGCACAGCAGATCTCAAATTCGAGTTAGGGTGTGCACCTCTTGTAAGAGACTGGAACAACCGGGGTTTTACTCCCTCACCTAGATCCACAAAATACGCTTTTCGAGAAATAAAGTTTCTTCAAATCCAAAAAAAAAAAGTCTACGGGACCATACAATGGCTACTAAAAGCAGAAGGCCTAATTGCCTATTATGGTGAGTTTGTACTATATCATCTTATAAAGAATTCTTAATCTTTTAAGAATTCTCAGTACATATTATGTTGACTTTCAGTGGTCCTAGGTGTTTTAATCTTCATAGTTGTCATTCCTCTTCTAGATTAAGGTAAACTATCGCTATAAACATCATTTTACCTCTTGATAAAATTGATTGGTAATTTAGAATCTAACCCAAAAAGTAGAAAATTAATACCTACCCACGTAAAAGAAGAGGACACAATTATAAAGAGTTGTCACAATTGGCA